>Ga0065711_1007821_pt1 | contig 17959 bp, 8 predicted proteins | sample Hoacrofraction12_FD_59098 | JGI IMG/M metagenome (GOLD analysis project Ga0065711, IMG submission 59098) | Hoatzin crop microbial communities from Cojedes, Venezuela - Epithelial fraction 12 v2 (version 2) | ecosystem: Host-associated > Birds > Digestive system > Esophagus > Crop | place...
CTGCCCCCCCCCCCGCCCTAACCCACACTTTGGAGCTTCCGCTAAAAATATTGAGGAAAAATATAAAATGCCAACACTTCTTTACTGTATGGCCAAACAGAAAATGCTGTGTATGTGTATATGCACAAAATTTCTGAGCATTTGAGGCATACATTTGAAAATTGAGTAACTTGTATTTTTTTTTTTAATAGACTTTTGTGTGCAAGTAAACGTTTTATAAATGGTCTGACATGTAAATATCCTATACTGGGACACAGAAGAAGATTGTCTTCTCAGTTGTTAATATATTGTCTTTAAAGTTTGGGAACATTTCTGCTTAGGCATCTTAGAAAGGAAGACATCTACAAAATACTTCTTCTAGTGTTTGAAGCATATGTCATAAAAACAAAGTAAGAGGCAAAATATGGAATTAGCTTTGATGTTTTCTTTTCCACTCCATATGTTTTCTACGGATCTTGAGTTCTACATATACCAGTATGACTAAAACTATTACTTTATGAGCTAGTCATCTTGCTAATAATAACCTTCTCTTCCAAACGATTGTTTGTCCACTCTTATTTCTGCTGCTCTAATCCTAGTGAAGTTGAACTTTTTGTTGTGCTTTCAGCAAAAACATTCAGAATTTTAAATCATGCTGCTGCCTTCATCTTCCTTTTACAGAGACATTTAGCTAACATGACTGTTTTGTGGCTTTTCTGGAATAGTTTACAGCAACATATGTATTTCTGCCTCAGAGTACTGGCATAACAGTGTGCTAATACCTTCCAGACTGCCATCTTCTCTGTAGGACAAAAATATTAAAACTTGGTAAAGAAGTGGTAAATTCTGTTGGACATCTTATTGTCTGATACTAGAGATCTTTGGATCTTCAGAATTTTGTTTTCACTGTTTACCTTTTCAAGCACAAGTGTAAAGACATTAATAGATTCTCAAACACTAGCCTCTGTCTAAATGAACAGATTATTGGGATGGCAACCAGTAAAATAGCTGTGCAATCGTTCTTTAGTTTGTGAAATGTAGCAAGTTACTTGCTGGAAACAACTGTAAATACATAGACTATTTCTGCCCATACTACTCACACACCAGTTACTGTGCTGATTCATTTTAGAGAATGATTTTCAGCATGCCAGAACTGAAAAAAAAAAAGCATTTTTTCTTTTGCAAGTAATTAACTCATAAACTGATGAGAAGTGCATTTTTAAGCTGTTTTTGTAGAGTATTTTCAGGGACTAATTCTGCTAAACAGCTTAAGAGCCCCTCATGGATGCACTTGTATCTTTTTGAGCAGTTTAGGAGTTCTAAAATTCAATATGTGCTTGTTGATTTTGATTAAATATAAGGAAGTTGTGAGCTATTATCTCATTAGGTAAGAAAATATCTTAAACCTGATTTTGATGTAAAACATTTGACTTTAAACATGTACATTCTAACAATATTTTTAATATTTGTGTTAAATTTATGGTTGAATTAATTTTAGTCAATTAATATTTACTTTTTTAGAATGTGTGGAAAATAATTATAAGCAAACCAGCTGAAATAAATTATGGCAGTTTATGTTTAGAAACATTTTGCCAGTTCTACATATTACACTGGTTTGAAACAGGATCCTGGTCAGACTCCCCCCTCATAACACTCCCCTGATGTCAGTGGATTTGCAAGTTCCACAACATTTATATTGCTGTTACTCAAAGACCTGGCTGATTCAGGCTTTCAGCACCTAGTGATTCAAAATACTCTGTTAATCCATGTGAGGTCAACCTGCAAATCTGTAGTCCTGTTATCTGGCCTGTAAGAACAATTTGCATTTCCTGTAGCTTCTCCTCTTGAATCTGGCTAGAGCAGAAGTGTTATGGCTCTTTTCCACACATGGCATAGGCAAGTCCAGGTTTACTGAACCTAAGATCAGAGACTGAATCATGCCAGGATGTGCCCATTTTGTCACGGGGAGTTTTATATTTCGGTAACCTGGTGGGTACGTACCTAGGTGAGAGGACTTGTGGTATGAAGTTTTCAGGGGTCTCTGTAAAAGGTTATGTAGTTTTTCCTGTCTGAAGCTGGACATCATTGGTTTAGTACTTTGAATTTCATGGGACAGATGCAGGGAGCTAGGGCACCGGAACTAATCCTTTCTGACAAGCCTATCTTATCTGTCGCATATGGAAAGCATTTCACCAAAAAATAGATAGTCTGAAATTTCCATTTGATTACATTTGATTGATTACACTTTCTCTTGGCCATATTAGTCAATAAACGCCGCCTTGCTAGAAAAGCGTCACGTGCTCTAAAACAAGCAACACAAGCAAGTTTGTATCTTCAAGTAATGATTTTGTGCTTTGTGAAAATTAACAGTTGCTCTCTGGAAACCTAATCAACAAGACCTGCATTACATCATGCTGGCAGAAGGGTGTTTTACTTTGCTGTTTCCCCACCAGTCTGCTTATAGTTTGCCTTGGTGAATATCTAGGTACTAAACTGAATGGTGTAGATGCGTGAGCAAGTAAGCAAGCTGCATACACCATCTGCTGCGTCATCCTCAGATGAGCTGCACTTGGTGACCAAGAGAATTCCTGGATTGTGTTTAGTGGGTTTTGTTGTTTGTTTATTTCAGTTAAAATAGTAGCTTTCTCTCAGCCTATCATTAACCAGTAATTGCTAAAATTCAGTTAGCATACCTAACACGTGTTTCCCACTGTGAGCTGTGCTCAACAATTGATGAAGGCTGAGATGCATCTCTGGGTGCAGTCCAGGCAGTTTATGCCTCTATTTTGTGTATAAATATACCAGTTTTTAACTATACACTCCTATATCTTCTCTCAGTCACTTCTATTCAAGTACTTACAAAAGTGACTTTTAAACTTGCTTCTGACAATAAGTAAGAATAATTTGAAATCTGTTTCACTTTATTTTCCTTGCACCAGGACACCTCAGTCTGAAATGCTGCTGTAAGCAGAATTCTAAGCAGCAGGACAAAATGGGCCTTTTTGTCTCAAGAGCCTCTGTGAACGAGGTGTTCTTTGTCATCTTCTGCTGCAAATTAACAGCATTTCAGCATCCTGTGATCAAAGTGGCACCAACTTGACCAAACCAATGGAGTAGTAGTAGTCAAACCTCTTAGTCAAAAGTGCTTATCATCAGAATCTCTCTGTGAAGAGGACAGTCAGTAGTAGTCCCTTGTAGCAAAGCACAGTACAGTGGAGAAATCAATCACTCGCTCCCCAGGAACATGGCTATGTGCCTCACAGAGCATGATGTGCTTGGTGACCTTCCAGGCTGTAAACAGAAAAGCTGAAAAAGTTATGAGTAGCTAAAAATTGTCCCCACCTGGACTGGGGTTAAAACAAACAAACACAAAAATCTCGTGCCTGAAACACGCATTCTTTGAAAATGAGATTTTCAGCTAATAAACCTATGTGTAGATAAAAATTAGTTTCATATGCATAAAGGTATTTTCTAGTCTGTTATACCCGATGGTTGTTCTTCAGCAATAAAAATACAAATGCTTCAAAAAGTGGACAGCAGCAGGTATCTTGGTTATTTAAGATTAAATGTATTTTTTCTTTGATCATCGTATTAAGGTTCTTCTCACACTTCATATTTATTTTGCTGTTACTATTGTCAGATGCTCTTAAAAATGAGCTGTTATTCAAATCATGAGACTTTAAACAAATAAACCCTTTTTTCTACTTTGTTAGCAAGGTAACTCATTTCTGAGAGTTTTAGAGCAGTCCTAAGACAAAGAAACTTGTCCAGACAAGTATATGGCACAGTCTTTTGGCTACAAGAGCTGGGATTATCTGGTAGGCAGACCCACCTGAAGCTGCGGCATTGCCGTGTTAGTGATCCTGGTCTTCGTAAAGCACAGGGAGAAACCAATCATTGAGAACTGTCGTCCTATTACCATAGTGAATTGATAAAATGTAACTCCAGCTACACTAATGTACTCAGAACTTCTGCAGTGAACCAAAACTCAGGGTTAATGATGTCCAAATTGTGTTAGTTTGGGGTTGTTTTGTTTTGTTTTGTTTTGTTTTGTTTTTTTATAAGTTCTAATTGTAGTGTCTGGTGCCTGTAAGAGCACCAGACACTACAAAGAGAAATCCATAGTTACTAGCAAGGCTTTCTTTAAGGTTTTAGGTCAAAGACACTACTTTGGTAGGATAAGAATTAATTTTATATTTAAATAAATAAAAAGAAATTTCCTATGCGTTCTTATGAGGTTATCATAGTCTTCCCAAAGGTTGGCCATGTCTAAGCATGGGGATGTTCAGGAGAATTTATATGTTAGTCACTAAGGAGGAATAAGTTACAACAATTCAAGAGCAATTCATTTTTAGATGGAAGCAATGTGTAAAGGTTTAATGCTTTTTAACTGATGCTCTAATTGACTTCACACCTTCAGGTTATTTTCCTTATCTATCTTCGAGGCACGTCTTGTCTTAAAATAGAGGATCTCTCTGCTTAGCCACAGGGTTGCAGCTGTTAGAGTGGACAGGACTTACTCAGGACAATCTTGCTGCTACTCACTGATTGCTGGTGTCACCAGGGTTGGCTTCCCAAGTGCTTTCAGAGTGCCTGCTTCCATAGCATTGCTGTATGTTGTCACCAGTCTCAGTAGGGAGTCTAGGTTCCCAGTTCACCTGCTTCATGGTACTATAACTGTGGGGTCAAAGGGCTTTAGAAGTTTGAGGGTGTTTGCTTACTTATTACAGTGCCACCATGTTTTTTTATCATCTAAAATCTTCTGGGTCTGTCTCTTCTCTACTGCAATGGTAGCACTTACTCGTTTGTATACATTTACAGCCTTCCAAAATGTTTTCTTCAAAGATTCTTCCAATAGCCATCACCCCTACCGAGATCTCTTCCAGCTAATATACAGATAAAGAAACTGATGTCATTGTGTGCTGGTATTCTCTCTCACATGGAAGGGTTTAACAGGGGGTTGTGCTCCTTTCTCCTCTTCATTGACAAAACCCTACCACTCTTCAGTGTTTTCATCTCTGCTTACGAGCTTTCCTTTTCTAAAATAACTTCTTTTTGCCCCAGCTTCTGTGAGTCCTGAGATGTCTTCCTTCAAAGAGCAAGTTAATTGTAAATTCTGTGATGAATGTGGGTATGTCTCAAGGTATGTAGTGAGCATAGAGTAAGCATAGCATAGCAAAGCACCTGGATGTTCTGAATGCCCGAAGATTGTTAACAGAAAGAAAAAAAAAATTGGGTTTCACTTACCCTGGTGAAAGTAAAATGAGAATGTGGCAATATTGCTTACTGGTTTTGTTCCCTTGCACTTGTTGCATGAACTGAACAATGTGTCATTCTTATATCTAGCATATGGGTTTCCTGCAATCTGAATTTATAGAAAAATAAGACTATTTTAAATATTGCCAGTATTTAAAACAGTGTATTATTTCCTGAAAGTGGCAAAACAATATTATTCTGAGTTTGTTGAGAAGGCTGTCATTATACCACATTTCTCAGTAAAACTTGTGGAATATCGAATAATCAAACATAGCATGTGCTGCATTGATGAGGTCACTGTTGGCCACCGATTAGCTAAATCCCACTAGAACTGTCTTCATTTACTTCATTGGAGTTAATTGTTCTAGATCCAAAATTTTGAATAATTTTCACTGACTAATCTGAGTTATAGAAAAGGCAAATAGTTCTAAATGTTTGCCAAGTATGATTTATTTTCACATTGGTGGTGCTTAATGGTTTTTGTAAATTTCAATTTGTGTTAGATAATTTATATCAGCTTCAATTTACATCAATTTTGCTAGTGCATGGGTGTCTTTTTATGGTTAAGGGAATTAATAATCTGAAATTACCAGACACTTGTATTAATTAAATATCTTATTACAAGGAGAATGACTCTTATTGTCATACATACAAGACCAAAAGAAACACTAATTGCTATGGTTTGGTGCAATTATTCAGTAGTTATCTAGACAATGACAACATAGGCAGGCCTTTTCCTGTGTTATACCTCCTTTATCATTCAGTTGACAATGTTCATTGAATTTGCCCTTCTTGTCTAAGCCGGAGTTACTTCAGTTAGTTTTGTACTACAAATATTTTACTAATTTTAATAACATCTATGTATATGCGTGTATCTGCACACACACACGTTATGTACGTAACATAGGAAACGATAAGTTTCTATAACCTACTAAGCCAAAATTTTTTCTGACTCTGTGTAATCCAAAAGGAAATTTTAAAGTTAAATTGTAAATCAAAACAGAATCTGATGTATTTTGTTTTCACCTTTACTTCTGTGTTTCTAAGAATGCAGCACTTATCTATCGTGTATTTCTCCTTTTTCATCAGTAAGGGTATACTACAGAAAAATAACAAATTATAGTTCAATTAGCCTATTGTATGTTTGCTCCTCTAGATTAATGCTTTCCATCCCACATACACAGTGATTACTGACTACTTGATTTAGTATTTTTCGGATAACAAGGCCTGGATTTTGTTGCGAAGAATGCAACTTGCATAGGCTTCCCATCTCTTCTATAACCAGGATAACCCAATTTTCTACAAAGGATTTTGGTAATGCAGTATAGAAACCATTTTCTGTGTTAAAAATGACTATAAATGGACCCATTTGCGGTGGTTTTCTGCATTACCTGAACAAGTCATAATGGGAATACTTTGAGTGTCGGTAGTTATGACATGCATGTATAGCTGTATTATGTGCCGCTGAGTGCCAATACAGAACTCACATTTATTTCCTTTCCAGTTGCTGGAAGGTTTTCATTGAAAAATAATCTACATGATGATGGGGGGAGGGAGCTTACTTTGTTACCAGAAAAGCCCAACCCGAAGTGCAACATACTTGTTCAGTTCGAAATGAACCCTTTTTTATATAAATGTGAAAGATTTGTTTTATTTGCTTTTTTTTTATTCTTCAAAGAGAAGAAAAAAGAAAGGAGATAATGAAAGGCAACAAATGCAATCCTCAAGTTATGTAATTTATTTCATTAAACAAATATCAAACATTCTTTTTCCAAAAATACATCTAGCAATCTTGATAAACTGAGCCAATAAGTATGATTTTATGTGGTTGTTTAAAGCACAGTCACATTCTGTGCTACTTTTTCATATCTTCAAAAAGGCATTTTTTAATAACATTTCAGATATTTAAACTTAATTTTTCCAATTTCCCTACAAAATAATTTCTAAAGTAGACTGGTAAACCTCTGTGTTAATTAGTTAACTCTAATACTGAGCAGCAGTTTGAAAGCTTTTAATATTTGCATGTGTACTTGTTCTTTTCTCTACTGCCTTGTCCATGGAAGAATTAACTGATTGGGAAATCCTGAATCAGTAGCATCACTCTATTTTCTAGCTTTAACCAGCAATTTCAGGTCAAGATAGAAAAGAAAATATTAATGTTTGTACTTCTTTCCTTGTTTTCAAAAATATTTACTTTCAATATTTCTTTCGGTCCAAAAATCACAGCTTCCCAAGGGTTGAATTAGACATTTTGGTAATGTAATCATGTTAGAAATCAGAATTTTGGGATATTTCTTCCTTTGCTTAACTTCAGTTGATATTTTATTTAAAATTGTTTTTTCATTTTGAAACTCTGTGCGTAACGTATGTGGTTCATTCTGTCCCTCATTCTATGCCTAGCACTCATTTAGAGCTTTTCTTGCTGGATCTTATGTCAGCCAAATTGTTGCTGCTTTAATTCAAAACAGTACAGCAAGGTTCTGATTATTAGTGTTTAACATGTTTTGGTTCTTATATTTTTGCTTAACATCTTGGATAAGAATATATTTAAATGGCCCTGAAAACTTGAAATAAGCTTGCTACTCATGGAAATGTTAGATTAGAAATGTTGCTCTTTTACTGAAAGAGAAGTGATGTGCACAAGCAGCTCCTGCTGGATGTTTCTGTAGCTTGTCACCAGATATATCCAGTGTCATAGCCTCCCTGAATAACCCATTCCAATATATGGTTATCCCTTGGAGTTATGTAGAATATGTTTTTTTTGTTGTTGTTTTTGGTTTTTTTAAATCTGTTATTTATCATTCAGTTTGGGAGCATCTTTCTTATTACAGCTTGTTAAATACTTTTGGAGCAATCTTACCAGCAGTGCCTCATCGGTGCATGTCGTGTCGCATGTGTTCCTCCCCGCCACCCCCCCACCCCCCCCGCATCTCTTATTTTGCAAAACAAATAGAATGAGTTCTTTCAAACTCCCTGCAGAGGTCACGTTTTCCAAACCTCTCAGTCTTTTGGTTCTCCTCCAAACACAGTCACATTTATCCTTGTCTGCCTTGAAGCTCTGTTCCCAGTGCTGGACACAGCAAACGCTCCAGGTGAGGTCAACCAGCCCTTCTTATTCAGTTATACCTATCCAAAAGATGGAATAAAACTTGTGCTGCATGCTGACAACATCCCAGTGTTACTCAATGTTTTACTTAGTCAACTGCAGTTCCTAGATTATTGGGGTTTTTGCTGTAATGTTGTCAGTCCAGAATAATATTGCTTCATTTTATCTTCATGATTTTCTTCAAATTCCTTAAGGATAATGACCTACAGAACCCAATTTGTAATGCCCTGCTTTGTCTGAGGCACTGACGACTTTTTATGTGCTGTATGTGCTTTACAAATATGTTAACTTGCACCAGTACTTTTCAAATGCTATAGTTTTTAGATACCTTAAAACACAAGCGAACAAGCAGGAGAAAAAGTATTCTGGTGAGATATGTCCATATATGCCCTTCAGCTTTGCAGCAGCTTAGGGCAAGCTCTCCTACTTTTCTTTCAGAAGCATTCTGGATCTAACCCATGCTCCTGGCAAGGCTGCTGAAGCTGTTTCTGCCCTCTAAACTATTCAAACTACCTGCTCAAAAAAGAAATGAGATTGACATGTTGTGATTCTTTCTTTGGATTTATCTATGGTTTTAATTCTTTCCATTTTAAGTGGATAAAAACTTGCTTCAGTTTCTGTCTAGGTTCAGAAGCTAAGCTTTATTTCTTTTATTTATTATTATTTATATATTATCTTATAATACATTTATATAGGTTTTTATTATTAATTATTTATTTTTCTTTGGTGTTTATTCTCTTTTTTCTTTCTTTGTCTTTGCCTACTTCCTCCTTTTGTCTCACTTAAGGATAGATGTTTGTACTTCAATTCTCTGGACACTTACCCTCTTCCATAACTTCTCAGGGTCCAAACATCACTTTTATCAGTTCCATCGCTTGCCACCGTAGGATGCATTTAACTTGCCTAAATATTCTTTAGCTTATTTGTTAATTTTTTTGGAATGTATTTCTTGATCTTTATTGTTAATAGTAATTGTGTCTAGCGTTTGTTCAAAGTTCAACTTTTTAGTTAAAACTGAAGGAAAAAGGACTTTTAAAGTTTGTCTTCTGTGTCATCCATTATTTGCTCACCTTGCATGATAAGTAATGGACCTATACTTTCTTCTTTTTTTCTCTCACAGCTATAGTATTTATAGAACCTTCTCTTACTGCCTTTGTCCCCTGGTAGTTGTGACTCATTTAATGCCTAAGTCCTTCTGCTTGTGTGTCTGTACCCTTGTACTGCCCTTTTCTACTCATCATCAGCAATGTGCAGCCTGCTGTAGGTGACCCTGCTTCGGCAGGAGAGTTGGACTAGATGACCCACAGAGGTCTCTTCCAACCCCTACTATTCTGTGATTCTGTGATTCTGTGTCCTTGTTGCAACTCTTTGTACTATCTTTCTTTGATTTCCAAGTCATTGAAGAGCCCTGTTGCAGTGACCATCTGAAACAAATAGCTTCTCTGACATTTCTGCAGAGCTTTAAGGCTGTTTTGGGGCTATCTACTCACCTTCTATCAGTTGTCTATGTGATGTTTTTTGTTGCTGCAGCTGTTGATTTTGAACGTTTCTTACAATTCTTCCTTGTTTATGGAGAATTCAGATTATTTTCCCAGCAAGGTAGTGCCCTGCATCATTAGGCAGAACTTACTTGGTTACCAGAGGGTGGCAGTAGGTTTTTTCATTGTTGTGAAGTCTTTAACTGAGCTAATTACCTAACACAGTACCTTCTGCAAGGTTTTGGGCTCCCCCTGCCACCGCATGGTTGCATTATGCAGGTTATAAAACATTTCTACTGAAATGTGTCTCTTCTCAAAACATGTTTTTAAAAAACAGATATATTTTTACATAGCTAATGTAAATTTGTGAAGTTGATCTAGACTAGCCTTGAAACTTCACCTAAAGGAGCTCTAGCTTCATACAAGTTATTTGTGATGCTACGTATTCTCCTGATTTTTAGAAGATGTTGGTATATTCTGAAAATTCAATTCTTTTAAAATGTTACAAAATAGGCAACTGAAGTTGTCGAAGAATTCTGAGCTTTTTTTTTTTTGTGTTCCTTAGAAGTGAACTTTGGTCTCTGCTCTTTACGGAAAAGATGTCTAGGAAATCTATGAATTTACTGATTTTAAATAAATGCTTTGTGGTTCAAACACACTAACATCTGCATAAAAACACATATGCTCTTTTTAGGTGATTCATCAATATAAAGGTGAGGTAAGCTGAACAAGCGCAAAGTAGTTCTGTAACAGTCTCTGGATGCCTTATGTTTTTCTCTCTATTCATTGTTTTGACTCTCTACTTTTAAAATTAGCTTCAGTAAAAAAAAAATCTTGTAAAATTTTCAGCCAAAACACTTCTTTGACTTTAAACAGTAAGGGACAAATTATTTCTCATGTGTGTCCATGAAATTGCTGTTGATATTGCTAAGAGACCTACGAGGACAGTTTTCTGCCAACAGAGCTGTGTAAGGCATGGAGGGCAATATGGCCCTGAATCCTTTGGGTATCCAGTTGAAGGCTGACTTGGACCAAATCCAGAGAAATCCAAGGATAAGACATTTTTGCTTTCCCATAGTGAATGTGATTTGGTAAAGACTTAAGACTTGCGCTATCCTGGTCATGAAGCGATCAACTGAGATGTGGCAATTTCCTGTGTATATGCTCCTAGCCTGTAGGAAAACAATGCCATCTAGGAACAGGTTAGGAAAGATTATACAGTCTTGTATTACTATGAATATATATGCACATGAGTAATTGAAGATGAGATGATGCATGTCAACTTGTGAAGTTTTGTAAGGGAGCTGATACTGATGGAATCAAAGCATAAAATAGTCCCTAAGCCTCTCAGCTGTTCCTAATGTCCTTCAATTTTCTATATTTAAAGGGGGTAAATTGAAAATATTTTCTATATTTTGAATTTCTTTGCACCTATGGAAATCAACAGTCCAGAGCCACATTTTTGTCTCACAGAGAATATTTTCCCCAGATACTGTGAATGATTTTTAGATCAACAAATAAGCCTTCGAAGCTTTTATTTTCTGTTCCTGGCTCACTAAAACAGCTGTTGATTGAATTTAGAAAAAAAATCATTATTAGAGGAACCAATATCGATAAAACCCCTTATGGGAAAGGGGGAGAGAGAAAGCTTGAATTGGTTAGTAGACAAGAACTGCGCTCTATCAGGCAGTGATACATTAGTCAGTAATGTTTACGATAGACCCGCAGTGCACACAGCTAAACTGTCAACCTTTCTTGAAGGGTGGCCACATTTGCCGTGCTTCATCTGACAAGATATATTTGGTTCTTAATCTAAAGCTCTGCTCTGGTAATAGAAAAGGGCTCTTAATATGGCATTAGTGAGAAAGCACTGAGCATCCAGTTCAATAAAATAGATTTTTTTTTTTTTCCTACTTTACAAATAAGATAAGAAAGTAGATAATGTGCCATTTACAACTTCAATTATGTGAATAGTAAAATCTACCCTAGCAAATGCTTGCTCTACATTTCCTTTGTTAAATGAATGGAAGAGATGGAGAACTTTTCATTATTTTAAGGATTCTTTCACAAATGTTCACAGTGAAAATTCTTCCAAGTTTTTCTGAAGTTTTCAAGTTCTTTTTCCCTAACAAGCACTGCTGATAATGAGAGATCATGGGATCAGCATGTGGTCGCAGCCAGTCATTCTTCTTCTGATGCAGCAGGAGGGAATGATTTTTGTAACTGTGGGATAACAAGGAAGGAAGGAAGGACTTCAGAGTTGAGTACTTGCTTGCCATGAGAGGAAAGCTGTTGAAAACTGAGCTGTTCTTGAACTGTGTGCGATACATGCTTGTAGTTATATTTTGACTAGTGTTGTATCATTGCAGGATCCACCTCCTCCACATTTCTGAGCCAAAACTATTGAAGTTAATAAGAATATTTGCTACTGACATCAACCTGAATTGGTGCAGTTCCTCATGCAAAGAGGTGGCCTATTAAATCAAAAACGAACCACCCAGAAACATAATGTGGTGTCACATTCATATGTATATAGGGGAAGGTAGTCTCCTAACTGTTTCTATCACATGACCACACCATGCAAAAACGTGCAAGACTCCTGATCTCTACCAAAGAGTTGGCAGAAATGTTAAAAAATGCATTTGGACAATTTGATGCCAGGTCATAGCATGTCTTCAAATTGTGTCTGAGTCACGTGCAACTGTTAATTTTATGCTGTTTAGAAGTTTAGTAGAGATTAAGGGTTTAAGATATTGTAGTACTGGTGGGTATCATCTCATGGGATGACTTATTAGCAAAAGGGGTATCCCCATTTTGCAAAGCATTCACATTTACGTGCTTAATGGAGATTCACTTTGATCAGAGATTTTCTTTTCTGGCACAAAGCAGACAGTTGCTTCCTCCCCTGTCAGGGTCCATAAGCGCATCGAAATAATGTCATGTTCTGTAAGGCTCTCGGAGAGGAAAAGTTAAAAGACTTCTCACCTTTAGGGAATCACAAACTACTCAAGTTTTCACACCCCTTCTAAGATTCTTTGTGTCAGGAAATGCAGAAATATTTTTGTCTGTTGGTTCAGAAAACCTTTGTCCAGGCAGTGTCTTGTATATCTATACAGGTTTGTTCTGTGATAACATAAGTTGCAGCAGTGCAGAACAAAATGTATGTCTGAGCTATTCGTATGTGCAGATACTTTATACAGGCCTCAACATCTTTTTTTTTTTAAATTATTTTGTCTACCAGCCCTACATTGAAGCAGGGTGCACTTTTGGGATCATGGGTGGGGTTGTGCTTTCTAATCCCATGTTTGAGCCTGTCCTGCCTTTATTTAGGTTTGCATAATCCATTTATTATTTCTTCTGTTGCACGCACATGGACACATATATTGTTTTGTTTCTTATCTTTTGCATGAAATGAATTTTAGTATTATTTATAAGAAGCTTTTTCCTTCATATTGTCAACTTCTGCTTTCCAAATAAAAAGCTTTTCCAGGTAGAGCTTTCAGATGCAGGAACTATAGGAGCTGTTTCATTTAGGGGACTCCTATAGGTAGGAATAACTTAGCACGTAATGTTTAAAACATCAAGGTAGAGGTCAGAAGTGGATAGACATGGGGAACACATTCCCAAGCACAAAACTGGAAGATGCAGGTGGGTGCAAATTGTATCAAGAAAGTTACATTTACAGTTCAACAGCAACAGTCCTGTGTATTGATTATGAGATATACTGTACTATGCAGAGGAGGATCACCAGGTCTGTGTGTCTTAAATGAGTTTCATCCTACAGCTTCTTTACTATGGTTACAGGAGGAACTACACTATGAGAGCAGCTGCTGACATAAGGACAGAGACCTTTGGGTGTAAGCGGGCCTACAGTAGAGGTGACATTTATCCTTTTTGCTGCATGTGCTGTGTGAAGTACGTGTCTTGCTGAGGTCAGGCTGTGACCTGAACTGACGGGAGGATTCTGCCAATGTTCCATAAGCTTTGCAATTAGAAAGAGTGTGTAACTCTAAAATATGCTCTGTTGTTTTCTAGCCCCGGGCAGCACTGGCTAGCTAAGGTTTGCGCTTTGCATATGCGAACTCCAGCTAGGGTTGGTGTCACGGGTAGGTCTTGTCGGGCTTCTGTCTTCAACTGGTTTTAGTGTGATCTGATTTAAATGGCTGGACCTGCCCATTTCTTGTAGGGCAGAATCCTGTGGTTGTTCCAGCCTTATCCCAGGTCCCCATGGTGACCACGATTTGGATATGAGTAGTAGCAGGTTTCAATAACCATTGCTCTTTCCTTGGGCAACTTTAACCATTGATTAGGAACACAATGTAATTGTCATTCAGCAAAGGCAACAAAGCTAAGGTTAAAAAAAAAAAGATTCTTAACACTAGGAAAAGCCTTGTTTGCACTTTTTAGGCTAATTATTTGCTTACTAGGTTTTTTCTTCCTGGATTTCTGAGTTCCTGATAACCATCGGGAATTCATTGAAGTCCATGGAACTCCTCACCATATTTTTCTCTGACTCCTCAGAAATTGTGCTTTTTATCCACCAAGTGTTATATGTTTTCTCTTTTGAATTCCATTGCCTGTGTTTTCAAGCCAGATGCTGCAGTTTAGAATAGCCTGAGGTGTAATTTCCTAGCAAAAAACCCACCTGTGTTGTCCTTTAAAGGTTGGTAAATGGTGCTATACAAAGCTATTGCCTGTTTTCCCACCTGAATTAACATCTTGGAATCATAAAGCAAATGCATAAATATCACACAGATGGGACACATAATACTCATATAACTATTACTGTCGTACTGAGATTCCTCACAGACTCACTGGGGGAGGCAGCATCCTCTGAATGCTCTCTTACTCGCTGTTTGTGGTGAAGCTGATGTATAGCAGGGTCACGAAGTTGTCCTTTCAAAAACAAGTTGCTAGCTACATCAATATGACTATAACTGGTTACAGCCTTTTTCACACTGTATATTGAATGCAAGCTTTTCCAATTTATGTATAGCATATTTCCAACAAAACCTTTTCACTGTTTCTTCCGTGTGTTCATTTGTTTTTTTTTTTATTTTCCTATTATGCTGCGGAAATGTTATCTAGAGTAGGTGACTGAGTTTTGGTGTTTTTTTTTTAATTTCTTACTACTCTTCCACTTCTTTTAATCTTTCTATTTTTTTTTATACCCCCCGAAAAAATGCTAAGAACAAAATTGTACATAAATATTTAAAATATTCTTGCTCTTAGATTGAGCAGCAAACAGGAAATAAAAGAAAAGAAGAATGGAAAGGGAGGAAAAATGAGCTTAGGCTGTTTTAATCATTTTGGTTCATAATGTTTGGGGAAAAGTGTCACTTTTAAAAAGAAATATTCTTCTCGGGAGGTTTCAGAACAGGAGCTAATTGTTTTTTTAAAAGATAAAAGTTTTAAAAGAAAAATTTCACATGTATCTGCTGTGTATTTGTGTGTGCATGTGTGTAAAAGGGTCACTGCATACTTTGGATTTATAGTGCAAAAAGTCTGACAAGTATCAGTGTGATTTTTTGGGGGGATGGGAGAGAAAAGGATTGCTCATTTATTTTATAAAGCTGAAGCAGCGTTCTGATCTGAACTGTTCATGACTGTCACTCAGCAGAGCTGAGAGGGGAGCATCTCGGGCAAGGATGTGTGCGAGATGGCAGGGCTCTCTGGTGGGGCAGCTCGAGGGGCTGAGCTTGGAACTGGCTGACAAACTCTGTGCAGGGAAGAACAGCCATGCGCACCGTACAAAACTCAGGGAGGGCACTACTTGAACAGGGAAAATGGAACAACAGTGTTGTATACTGATATATATATATGTTTTGGGAGAAGCAGATGCTTTTGGTGTTTGCATTCTGAGTTCTTCAGGGACCTGGTTTCTTGATACAGAGTGTGCCTTGATGAACAGCAAATGTCCCAGGGGAGGTGGAGGCTGTTTCTGGTGACCTTTGAGTGTTCTGTCACACAGTGAAGAAACACAACTTTGGTGATTTTTTAAATGGAACTCAGCCAAGATACAGCCCATCTCCTCATCCCTGCGTGTCCCTGCCTAAGGGACAGCTGGGATCTGCTCAGCTCAGCTGCACTTCCTGCCTTATAGCTGTGTCCTACATGCAAAACTGCCTCTGTGCCTTGTGGTCTGGGCAAAGCCAGTTCCCAGTCCCTTTCAGCAGCAGTGTGAGTCCCAGTGGCCACAGAGTGTCCCCATGCCTGGGACTCTGGAGACCATTTGGCCCATTCTCATGAGAAGAGGGGCAGAAATTTGCACTTTCCTTTGGAGTCCTCCGTCATCCTGGTGCACTGCTCTCTACCTCTGACCTCCATGCAAAGGAATCAAGCAGCTGACTGTCCTCAAGTAGCACTGCAGACCCAAAATGCTGTTGAAAGTTTACAAGGGCAAGGTGCTTGGCCATGGCATACCCGAGAGGAAGCAGAGTTCCTCCATTTACTGCAGAGGGACCCTGAATTCATTGTGATGTTGCGTCCTGTGTGGGGTCATGTGAGGGAGATGGGCCCCCTAAGGCCTCTCAGCTCAGACAGATGGCAAAAGGAGGGGAATTTCTGGTTGATTGCTTCTTAATTTCCTCTCCATTATTTCAGACCCAACAGTGCAGTTGCCTGTAGGTCCAAGCATGCAGAGCCACTCCTGTTCAGTACCTCAGGACACACTTTGCTTTTCTCCTTGTGGAATGATCAGAGACCAGGCTGAGAACTGTCACCTCAAACCACCCTGGACTTTTAAAGAAAACCCTGAAACATTGCCCACCTTGTGTTTCTCCCTGTTTGTTTGTTCAAGGGAGTGATGAAATATTAATCATAACGGGTCTTTCCTTAACCCTTTGTAGCTATTTCCATGTATCACCAAAGGTCATTTTGTTGTTTATAGGCCTGCTCAGTCTTGTGGGATGTTATTATGGGGCAACTAGTTATACATCTTATACCACCTGGCAAAAGAAATCAGTGTGTTTGTGAATCCAGGGGAGTCCGAAAGAGATCTAAGAGATCTGAATGTAGACCCACTATTAACAGACTCCTAGAATGAAGACTCATTATTCAAATCATCATTTGCAGTTGTTTGATTTGCAGGATTACTAAAAGCATTAGTGCTCCTGTGAACCCTCAAATTCCCTGGATGTTCACGGTCAAAACACTCTTTGCGATATTATTCCATCTGCAGTCCGGATGATTCCAGGAAAACAAGCACTATAGTGACACATTTTAAAAGTAATTCTGATTCATGGCTTGTGCATTCTTGCACTTTTCTTGCACTTCTTTAGGTGTCTTTTTTTAAATCTTTGTGTTGAGTGAAATTGTGCATAGCATGCTAATTCGATGGTGCATTGAATGGTCTGTGTAAAGCCAGGGCTCTATTCCTAGCAGTGCTGTTGTGGTACAGTGTCATCTTGAATGAGGAACTTCTCCTTGGTTCCTTTGTGTCCCTTCCCACAATTTGTCCTTGCGAAGCTGACCTGCAAGTTGTCTGGGGCTTTGCCGCTTCTGTAATGAGGATGCTCTTCAAGGTTCTGGTGCACCATCTCAGCCTGGAATGCTTTGGTATGTGAATACTGGGGGATGCTTTATTCCCCTTTCATGTTCTGAAAGAAATACATTTGTTGGCCATTCATTGCAGCACCTAACGTAGGAGTTGCTCAAGGCACTTTGTCACACAGTACCAGCCCTGGTTTTGGCAGCTGAGCAGCTGAGGGAGTCACTCTCACTTGGCTGTTGCTGGTCCCCTACATCTTTCCGTGACTGCCACAGGAGCCTAGAGAAGGGGCGGGATTTGTCATGCAGTTCATGCAGAAACGTTTTGGAGTAACAGGACCTAGAAGTCTCTTTTGAGAGTGGAAGCATTACAAGTGTAAATGATCAGCTGAAGTGTTACCTTATAGTATGATTACCCTGTCACTGGAGTTCGGCTACTTCCAGTTCCGATTTTTGGGAAGGCATACCCTTTAATGGTCTGCAGAGCATCAAGGTTCATAGTGAAGTACGATGTAATTGATGGTTTGGGACTCCTTCTCTAGAGATATTCAAGACCCGCCTGGACAAGGTCCTGTGCAGCCTGCTGTAGGTGACCCTGCTTCGGCAGGAGGGTTGGACTACATGACCCACAGAGGTCCCTTCCAACCCCTAC
>Ga0065711_1007847_pt1 | contig 17959 bp, 14 predicted proteins | sample Hoacrofraction12_FD_59098 | JGI IMG/M metagenome (GOLD analysis project Ga0065711, IMG submission 59098) | Hoatzin crop microbial communities from Cojedes, Venezuela - Epithelial fraction 12 v2 (version 2) | ecosystem: Host-associated > Birds > Digestive system > Esophagus > Crop | place...
GAAGAAATTCTTTACAATGAGGGTTGTGAAACACTGGAACGGGTTGCCCAGAGAGGTAGTGGAGGCCCCATCCCTGGAAACATTCAAGACCAGGTTGGACAGGGCTCTGAGCAACCTGATCCAGTTAGTTGTGTCCCTGCTCGCTGCGGGGGGGATGGACTAGATGACCTCTAGGGGTCCCTTCCAACCCAAAACTTTCTATGATTCTATGATTCTGTGTCTGATAGAGCCAATGCCAGCTGGCTCTAAGACAGACCCGTGGCTGGCCAAGGCCAAGCCAATCAACGAAGGTGGTAGCACCTGTGTGATAACATATTTAAGAAGGGGAAGAAAAAACTGCGGGGAAATGGCAGTCAAGAGAGAGGAGTGAGATGATGTGAGAGAAACAGCTTTGCAGACACCAAGGTCAGTGAAGAAGGAGGGGGAGGAGGTGCTCGAGACGCCGGAACAGAGAGTTTTCCCTTGCAGCTGGTGATGAAGACCATGGTGAGGCAGGTTGTCCCCCTGCAGTCCATGGAGGTCCACGGTGGAGCAGATCTCCACCTGTAGCCCATGGAAGGGACCCACGCTGGGGCAGTTCATGAAGAGCGGCAGCCCATGGGGAGAACTCACGTTGGAGAAATTTGTGGAGAACTGTCTCTTGTGAGAGGGACCTCACGCTGGAGCAGGGGAAGAGTGTGAGGAGTCCTCCCCTGAGGAGGAAGGAGCGGCAGAGACAATGTCTGATAAACTGACCACAACCCCCATTCCCCGTCTCCCAGTGCTGCTTGGGCAGGACAGGGAGGAGGTAGAGAAACTGGATTGAAGTTGAGCCTGGGAAGAAGGGAGGGGTGGGGGGAAGGAGTTTTAAGCTCTGGTTTTATTTCTCACTATCCTACTCTGATTTGATTGGTGATGAANTAAACTCCCTTTTCTCCCCAAGTTCAGTCTGCTTTGTCCGTGACAGTAATTGGTGAGTGATCTCTACCTGTCCTTATCTCAATCTATGAGCCTTTCATCATATTTCCTCTCCCCTGTCCAGCCGAGGAGGGGAAGTGATAGAGTGGTTTTGGTGGGCACCTGGCATTTATCCAGGCCAAACCAAAACAGTAGGTGTCAACAAGATGGGGCCAGACTCTTTTCAGTGGTACCCAGCAACAGAACAAGGGGCAACAGGCACAAACTGAAGCATAGGAAGTTCCATCTGAACATGAAGAAGAAATTCTTCACTTTGAGGGTGACAGAGCACTGGAACAGGCTGCCCAGAGGGGTGGTGGAGTCTCCTTCTCTAGAGGTATTCAAAACCCATCTGGACTTGGTCCTGTGCAGCCTGCGCTAGGTGAACCTACTTTGGCAGGGGGGTTGACCTAGATGATTCCCAGAGGTCCCTTCCAACCCCTAACATTCTGTGATTCTGTAAAGCAGGCAGCTGAGTCAGACACATCACAGCCCTAGGAGGCGTCAAGGTGGAGGTGTGGGACTGAACAAGAAATGCTTTACCATGGTGTAAGCTATAAGCCACAAAGAGCAGAAAGCACCACAGATGGAGCCCAGAATGCTCAGAATGGGAGGACCCAGATTACCTTTCGAGCATCTCTGGCCAGGTCATCACTGGAGGAACTAATATCTGGTTTCTTCGCTCTCTTCTTTTCTTCACGGTCGTCTTCTTCAGAAGAGACTTCGTTGTCACTGATGTTGTTGGCTAACACCTCCAGTTTCCTCTTCAACTCCTCCTCCTCAACATCAGGATCAAGTTGAGACTCTGGGGCCTGAGACTGAACGAGCAGAGGAAGGGAGATGTGTGAAAGTCTCCTGTGGTGGACAGCAGGGTATGCCTGGGTCCAGACACACTCACCAAGACTGTCCAGCAGAGGAGCTCAAGGAGTGCAACCATAGATTGACTTTGCAAAGGGGACTTGGAGCCCCATGTCTGCACCCATTTTCACAAGGGGCTGTCCAACTGCTTGTTTTTCCCTGTGGAAAATTGTCTTTTTCCACCCTTGAAAATGTTTGAAGGGGGGATATGGGGACAAAACTCACCATATTTTTGTTAGGAATTATGGTGTGGTTGGTGGCTCTGAGGGCAGAGATAACAGTGACCTAAAGACATGGTCCACCAGGCTAAGGGAAGTGCCCACGTGAGCTATTGCTCCCTGAGGTAGCTTTTGGAGCTTCTAGGTAATTTTATTTTCAATGAGAAAAGATGCAGCAAATTTTTCCTGTGGGATAGGTGGCATATTTCCACCCAGCCCTGTTACTAGGTGCAATTCATGTTACCTGGAAAAGAATCCTATTAAACTCCCAGGCACTGGAAGGGATGTCCGGAAGTTACTGAACTCGCTGTCCCTTGCGCTAAGGTGGGAATAAATTATCTCTGTCATCCCGGATGGATTTTTGTCTAGGCTGATTTTAACAACCTTGAACAACGGCATTCACAGCAGACAATCTTTCTCCCAGGCAACCTATTCCCAGACTCTGCTATTCTTTCTGCTAGAAATAGTTAACCTCATCCTGTCCCTCAGCAGTTTAGACCTGTTGCCTCTACTCCGATCTGCCATAGACATGGTAATAAAGCATAGGAACTTGTAAACGTGCATATCTCTTACTCCCTTGTTCTGATTTACTGAAGGAAACACTGAATCATTACAGACATGACCATCCCCATTAGGAATTTTAGAAAAAAAAGAAGAAATTGTATTGTTTCATCTATGCCTAGGGATCTTCTCGGTAATTATCACTCTCTGTCCTACCAAGACATCAGCTGCCAGAGCAGCTCATGGTGATGGGTTCACACCAAGAAAAAGTACACAGTCTAAAATTAGAAACCCAAAATCTCTGTTAAGCGAAGTTATTCACAGATTCTACATCGCTGCCCAGCTTTAACTTAATTTCTCTGTTTTCTTCCAAGCTTGATGGCATGGTGAGACAAGGGCAGCTCAGAAGAGATACAGCAAGACTTCTTGACTCAGATCTCCTATTCACAAGAACCAAGTGACTTCCTTATATGTACTAATTGATTCTCACATGGTTTCAAACGAACCATCACAGCTCTGCAGATGTACTGACACCCAAGTAACAATACAATATTTCATAGAGTATCAACCTGAAACCAGTTTTCCTTCTGCAGAAGAAGCAGGGAAGGCACTACCTTGCACGGGGGCCTAAATGGCATGGGTTACATTTGCTTCTGTTTCTGTCCTGCCATGTAATGTTTTCTAAGGCACTTCATCACCTAGCACTAGAGAAGAACCTCCAAGTCAAAACAGAGGATTGAAATCCAACAACCTGAGCCATTTTGCCTCTCCAGCTTTCTCCCTGCAACGCCGGCTGTTTCAGAGTAGCCCCTCCAATGACAAGAGGAAGGGACCAGCACAGCCCACACTGTCTCCCTGCGGAGACAGTGCCCCGGCTTTACCCGATTACCTCATCAGAGCGCGCCAGCATTTTTTCCTCCAAGCGGTTCAGCATGCGTTCGATTGCCGACATGCGTTTGTTGAGCTCCTGAATCTAGAGGAAAGCAGAGAAAGAAAGAAGAGCAGTAGAGAACAGACCAGCCACCGCTGCCAGAACAGTGAGAAAACAGTGCAACCAGCAGAAGAAAAGCAAGCAGCTAAGATACCGCCACCGTGGGCTCAGTTAAAAGACATTAAAAAATAACATCTTAAAAAAATGGCCCTGGATACCCCAACAAGCTCCAGGAGGTACATGGCTGCTCCTCAAATCTGGAAAACTCAAAGCTGGGTACCCAGCACACTGCAATTCCCACCAAAGCATCAGTAGCTTTGATGCAGTGAGCATAAAACCACATCACCGGCCCCGTTGTGTCCCTTGTCCAGACAAAAGCATCAGGCTGTAACAAAGCCATCTATCTTGCCATCATTTGCATGCTGCCCCAAATTCAAGTCAACAGCAGTTTTCTCTTCCTACTAACACGTTTTTCAAGCAGCTATTATCCCATCACCCCCCTGCCAATACAGTGCTGGAAAGGAAGAGGGAAGAAGGTAAGACTTTCCCATGAAAAATTCCAGATAGAAACACTAAACCCAAAAGTTTTCCCCAACACACTTTGAAATTTTCCAACTTCTCCGTGCACTGATTTACCAAGGTGCTTGCCCCTCCTTTCTCCCTCACTCTTCCAAATGAATAATGGGGCATGGAGAGAAGAGACAAAATCCTGAAAATCAAAGAGAAGTTGCTTTCTATGCTCCAGAGCCAAGATAAATATTTGTGGTTGAATCACTGAAAACATAAAAGGAAGCTTGGCTTCTTTTCCTTTTAGAAATTGAAGTTTTGTTTTCTTTAAAAAAACCCAAGTCTTTCTCCTTTGATGCAAACAAATCATGAGAAACAAACCGAAATGACGAGAAATATTGCCCATTTTATATAGATAAAACAGGACCTCTCACATCACTTTCTGTTCTGAGTGGCTGCCTCCCATTCAAAGTGGAATGAGCAGCAAATGCAGTAAGTAAATGCACTAACGAAGAGATGCGAGAGCTTGGCTTTGTTTTTGTANCCATCCATGTTTTGTTTCCATCCCCTCACTTAGTTTTTGTGCTTCCTAGCGTTCGATTAATTAGATCCTCACAACAGCTTAGAGAGATTGCATCTACTTAAGGGAAGATGAATCTAAAAACCTGACACTCTGGAGAACAGAGTGCTGTAATTACCGTCCTGAACTGAATGCATCTTTAAGCAGCATTAAACTCACAGGCAGGAAGCAATCCAATCCATCTCTAAGTGGTTTCTCAGTACTGTTTAAGGTCTGACTCTTGCATCACTCCCAGTGACAATGAGAAGTCTGTGATGGGCCATCATCTTCAGATGAAGACATGGTGATGAACCGAGCGCCCGGGCACTACCGTGCCTGCATAATGCAGAGGCTGGGAGAGGTCAGAGCGTAATGCACGGTTTGCTGTTGATGGGCTACAAGGATAGGAGCTGGCGGGCTTGCTTTCGTTCTCCTTCCCAGGCAAGGCTGGTTTTAATGCATGGTGGTCACCCCATTAGAGTGCGTCCCCGTCAGGGGCTGGACTGCTCTGCACTGCTTTCCCTATGACAAAGGCTGGCAAATACTGCTCTGTATTAAAACATTTAAAGCATAGAGGCACAGCCCATAAGGAGGACATCAGTCAGTTAGGGCAAACTATTGCTTGCTACTGGGGAGGGAAGGCAGGTTGCTCTAGCAGAGGTGCTGCCTCCAAACTCTCAAGCTCCCAATATCTCTAACAAAACTTCTATGTAGAGAAGAGTAGCCAGATGACATAAAGACTTCGGGAATCCAGGAGCACTAAGCTCCCTTGAGGTATAGCAGAATGGCCTTTGGGGAAAACTTGGTAAATTGGTGCTGTTCTTTGTGGCTTGGTCCTGTTCCTAACCAGCTTCTAAAGACCTAAAGGCAAAGACCTGCACAGTTACCAATTCCAGGCTTCTTTTCACATCTCATCAGGTTTAAAAACATTTTTGATAGTGTTTTTTCTTTTTTGTATAATTTGTTCTAGCATCTTCAGCTCCTGAAGTTAGAGGGATAGGGAATAGCCTCTCCTTTTGTTACCAGAAAAGTGAAGTTCCTTGCATTTAGGCCTGAAAAGCGTATCCTCTCCAGAAGTAAAACAAAAGCAATTTTCATATCAGCCACATTTTGATGAACTTGCACCTAAGGCAGTTTTAGGAAAGAGGGTTTTGATCTGTGGGGTCAAAGGAACACAAGGCAAAGAACTAAGCTCTCCATATCTTGAAACCGTCATATACCAACAAGGTCTCTACCAGGAAAACAGTGCTTCTGAAGCCAGGCTGTGGGATTCAGTACAGGGTTAACCAGGTTTAGCAAACAAGCTTCTGGACCCTAAAACCCACCGGCCAACATCTTGGATTGCCAAAGTGCACAGCATCTGAGAAGAGCAGCTTCAGGAGTAGTTCACTAGCAGAAGGTGGATGGGGCTCTCAGGGATCCCCACCACTGCTGCTGGCTCTGCAGTGCAGGGCAACCAGAGTCGGAATGAGCTATCTTCGCTGTCCCCTGGGATGTCCCATCAGGGGCTGGGATACCCCAGAAGCCCTGATGATGGCTATGTGACATACCCTGGAAGTGCCTGTAAGCAGCTTAAGAGGCACTGCTGCGCTGCTCGGGAGAACTCAGTCTGCTGCTCTCTGTCCCAAATCCCTCCTGGCCTGCCTCTGCCCTCCTGCCAGCCTCATCCCCTTCATCTCCTCCAACTTCAGGACTAGAGGATGGATGCCAGCCTCTTCTGTACCTCTTCCAGCTCTGCCAATACAGCTAGCACTTAAACCTGGATGTTCTTGCCTTCTCTCTTCTTTAGGCTTGTACCTAGCTTCTCCTTGGCCAACAGCAACAGCAACGTGCATGTGCATCATTCTGAAGTTAATGGTCCAGCACACAGCCAGGTCTCTGCCTGCTGGGTGAGAAGAAGGCTCTGGGGAAGGGTGGTTGCTAGCTGTAAACACATCAGCAGCACAAAAAGCAGGAAGTATGAAGAGCTATTTAAGCTAATGAACGATGTTGGCATAATAGCAAATGGGGTTAAATTGGGAGTGAGAATATTTTTTGCAACCATTAGAGTGGTGAGGCTCCACAGCAGCCTTCGTACTGGTGTGACTGAGCAAACCACAAATCACACTGGACCGCCCTGAAGCAAGGGCTTGCCCAGCTGATGAAGGAAGTCATATGAAGCATTGGTAGGAATTTGGCCCCATTTCCCCACTGCAGAGCACAGTGCACATTTCATGCCTAATGTATCACGGCCTCATTAAGGACACCCAGTCCAGGGTTCTTCCATTTACTGCTGACTGAAAAAGGAATGGCATTTACTAATTAAAACACGTGCTGAGAGAGGTAAAAGGCAAAGAAAAGGTTTCCCTACACAGGCACATGAAGTGTGTTGCTGAGGGATGGTTGTGCTTACAGATCCCCCCACAAATTACCCAAAGAGGGGTCCAGGATGTGCAAAATTACCAGCTGTAAGCAGAGGTTGGCAGTTGGCTCTCGCCGTGTATCTGTAGCCAAACACCACCCTGCATTTTGCTGCTCAAGAGATCTGAGGGATGCTTTTTACTATTCTCACCACCCACCATTCTCAAAGGTGGCATCAGGAACTGCAGGTCCTTGCCAGACAATTAAAACATGAGCTTGCAGCCTTTTTGACATCCTTCTCTAGACCGTTCCCCCTATTATCATCATTCAGGAACAATTCGTGACAGGTCGTCCTGACCCAGTCCTACCAGGGCAGGAACACTACACCCTGCAAAGGAAGAAAAGGAGCTTGATACTTATTAAGCGACCCTCTCCAAACGTCTGTCTCATCATAAAGCACCATCGTGTTCAACTGAAGAAAGCCTTTTTGGGAACACAGAAAACCATAGGTAACTCACAGATTAATAAAGACAGGTTGGAAAATTGACAGCAATGAAGGCAGGCTTGTTACTGCAACAGCAGCATGGGCAGGGTGAAGCACCAGTACCCAATTTTCTCTTCACCATGTGTGTAAGAGTGGAAGACCTGGGAGGTGAGCCTGGGAGAGGAAGCACAGAGCTCCAGAGCACTTCTGCATCATCCCAACGACACAGAGAAAGCGTCTGTTCACCCTCACCTTAAGGAGTGAAGAAGCCTTAAACATGCCTTCCCAGGACTCAGCCCTGCTCTCATTTCACTACCACCTTGGCAGGTCCCTCACAACATTGTGTGCAGGACATGGCCTGGGCATTCACCTTGCTGGTGCCAAGCAACCATGATGTGACACCTAGATGAACCAGCTCTTAGGTCATCCCACAGGCTTGCTGTATTGCTCTGGCAATGCACAGTGGCTACACTCCCAGCTTCTTCATTTCCTGAGCTGAAGAGTAGGAGAGAAGGATCTCAAGTCCACAGGGATCTGGGATCCACTGTGCTCTGTCTTGGACCTGCACAAGGTAAGCATGGGCACCAAACTGCCCCTCTGCATCCTGGCTGGGGGACTACCTTGGTTTGCCACCAATGCTTCACTTCTTCTCTGAACCATCCTGCACCTCACCGATAAGAAGATCCATTTATTTCAAAAGAGGCTTGGCCACAGACTTGGTCTCACAAGAGGTTCAACAGCTGTTTAGTACCTGATTCCCAGAGTGGCTGACGTTCTCCTGGGAGGAGGCTCTGTTCCGGCGTTTTGCGTGATGGGGTGGGTAGGCAGTGAATTGGGCTCCCTTCACGTCCTCGTCAGAGGTGTCCATATCTGCAGAGTATCGGGACCGGGGCTGCTCGTTCCAGGGGCTGCCTTTGGAAACAGAAGGCTTCAGCACAAAGGTAGAAGAGATTCACACCCCTGAGTTGTTTCCTGGACATTGGCCTCATCCTTAAGAGAAGGAAATAATGAAGCACTTCTCCAAATCGCACTTTCTCTCCTTTGGCAGGAGATGTGAGAGGCCAAGGTTAAGGATGGCTACGCTGGGCCAGGCTGCAGCTCCATCCACTGTGGCTGCATAGCACCTGGTTCAGCAGGGTCCCACACAGTGCTGCTGAGATAGCGGTGGGCAAAAGAAGCATCATCCTTGCTCTCTCACATCCCAAATAGGCAGGCCCCTCACCAAGAACCGCTATTGCCTTCCCATCTTTGTTGGAGCACAGGTTTGGACATTGTCCTTCATGCATTTTTCAGGTGCTGGAAGATGTTTATCTCAGGCTAGAGAGGTATCAGTCTAGGACAGAGCACTAAAAGGAGTGGAATTTCTCCCTTTTAAAGGAGGATTTCAAATGAGACAAAAACAATAACAGAAATTTGAATTAACAAGCCAGTGGGCCCTGCTGCTTCTTCGCTCCAGAGGGGCTCAGAGTAGGAATTTAAACAGTGCACCGTAAGGTTTATCCAGTGTTTCCTAGTGCCCTGAAAATCAAGCACTTGAAAATACAACCAAGCAGTTGGAGACCCAGAAGGGTATGTGTATACACTCTACAGCTGCATGTGCATAAGCCAGCACCCAACCCTCCCAGCTCTGCTATCACAGCGTGAAAGACAATAGTTGCAAAAGGCAAATTCTGCACCGCCATTTGGTAGGGTATTTATAGACTCATGAAATTACGGATCCCGCAGCCTGCTGGTGCGCCTTGTCCAGCTGCAAGGACGCTACTTAGCAACCCCCAGCATTTGCCTCCAGTCCTTGTCCAGTCTTACTCCAGTTCAAGTCCCATTAAAACTCAAAAATGTCTGCATCTACAACATGCTTTGTCAAGGAGTTCAATTCATCTGTCGCTGCCTGCAGGAGGAAATTCATCCTGTTGTTTCTAGTCTGGCTTCTAGTAGTGTGATTTCATTGTACCTAGTTCTTACTCTGGACAAGACCTCCAGACATGAAAGGGCTGGACACCTTAAAAACAACCCTTCTGGCTTTGAGAAATGAGTTTGTTGGGGACAAAACCAGCCCATTAGAACCAAATAACTTCAGCGGATTCTCTCACCGAAAAAAAAGAAAATCACATTTGTGCATGGATATTTTGTCTTGACACTGCAGTCTTTTAGTGGCTTTGAGGTTATTAAAAAAATCAAAGACATTTTAATTTTGTTCCAAATCCTGCAGCTGCTTTGCCCCAAGATACAAGAGGAACCTGACCAGAGACACCTACCAGGTTTTACAATTCTTTCCAGGCTCCTTCTCCGTGAATTGACGGTAAGCCGAACCTCCGTGCTGAAGTGCTGCTCTGGGGGGCTCACACCTGGTCCCTGTTCCTGCAAGACGTGGTGGAAGACCAGATCTGCCTCTGTGATCCTGGGCTCCTTCTGGGAGGCATCTTCGGCTGAGCTTGGGAAATCTGGGAAGGACTGAGGGACAAGGATTGCTGCTGAGCAGCTGCCCACAAGGACTCCCTGCCTCTCCCGACCTTTGCTAACAGCTCCTGGCTTTATCCTCAAATCCACGCATGGACTGACCTTTTGCAATGCTAATTCCTAATAATCCATTTTAAAGCATTATTTATCTTGCTGATGAACCCTGAGCAATACTTCTTGTCACTGCCAGGGGGCACTGTTAATTTTTACGAGAACTAGGCACAGAGTCCCTTCAGCTAGGCTGCCAAAAGCTCCAGTCTTTTAAAATACCAGGCCTTTTTGCTTATCCAAACAATAGCTGCCTTCTGCCCCCTCAATAATCTGCAACAGACAAATCCAATTTAGATGATCTCAGCTGAGGCCAGCCCTCTAGACTCATGCTGAATTCTGTTGCATGAGGATGGGCTCAGATAACATGGTTGCCCCAAATTCTTATCAATTTACATGGAATGGTGTGAATGTTGTTTTAAAGTCTTTGTTACACATCTCAGCACATTCTATTTCTCCCCAGGAGTAGAGATTAAAGTACCACTGCATCATTAGAAGAAAGCAGGAGCTGTTTAATGTTTTAGAAGTGAAATTTCAACAGGAAAGGCAGAACAGGAGCAGTCCAAAAAGCTTGATCTGAAGCATCTCAGTCTGGAAGACCTTTTGCCACATCCAGGGCAGCCCCGTCTGCGCTGTTCCCCAGAGCTGGAAGCTGGGGGTGGCTGACCCCAAGCCCTTGCTGGGATCATGGGGCACAGCTCACTGCAGTTGCTTGTGCTAGAGCTGCCCGTGTGTCCTGCTCCTGGTCAGGACCCCCCCACACTAAGACACGCATAATCCTCTGTATAGAAATAACCAATGTTGATGCAGTTTCTGTTCTCTCCTTGTTCTCCCCTCTGACTGATGTGGACCTCCACCCTGAAGGTGCCATTGCTGCAGTCACGCCAGTTCTGCAGGATTCAGAAGTGTAGTGTGCTCCGTGAAGCTGCCTGCCAACTACATCCCCAGTGCCACCACATGGCAAAACCAGCTGCAAAATGGATGGGATGATGGGAGAAGTATCTGGTTTCATTTAATCTCTTGAGTGCTGAAGCTCACTGGAAACTAGGGTGTCCCATAGCCTTGGGACAACACAAGAAAACTGTTGTCTGCAGAGGGCCTCTTGCTATCTCGTCACTAATCCTCACTTCAGTCAGATGTCCTGCTCCTGACTCAGCCTGAGGCAAAGGACTTGAAATGGGAGAACAGATAGGAAGCAGGGTTATGGGGATCAAGGATTGGCACCATCGCCTCTCAACACCAGCTGAAGGAGGAGGCAGCAGAAGTATCAAGGAGGAAGAAGAGAGGAAAGGAACCCCCCCAGCACTCTCCCAGTACCTGGAAAGCATCCGGGCTGCTGGCTGCTGGAGAGAGCTGCACAGACTGGCGGCGAGACTGAGCAGAATACTCCGAGTCCAGTTCAAAATCAAAGGGATGGACAGACAGCAGGCGCTTTGTCTTGCGCATCTTAGTCAGCGTAGGAAGTGCAAGAAAGGGAAATTCAGCATAAAACACACTTGACCTTGAAGAAAGGGGGAGGGAGGGCCCATGTCTCCTTCATTTGCCTGAGTCTGCACAGCCCAAAGCAAGGGTCCTGCTTTTCGCAAAAAAAAAATTGAGTCCAATGTTGTCCTGCTTGCAGGGAGCCAGGCATATAGGATAGCATGTGCTTATGCTGGAGTCAAGGAAAAGTGGGTTCCTGATTTCCACAGTCTCTGGCTTAGGACTGTGGCCAGGAGCAGACAGTGAGAATCTCTCCTGGTTTGTAAAGGCACTGCAGGAAAGCTGAGCCAGGTTACGGCTCAGAGAGAGATCCACGAGGTGCTTTCGAGTCCTGAAGCATCTCCGTGTCTGCAGAGAAAGGATGCTGTGGGCATATCTCCCCCGATGTCTGGGAGGTCATCATCTGCCTTGGGGCAGGAGCAGCTTGGACAAGTCTCTAAGACTTCAGAAGCAGGTCAAAATGAACTGTGGGAAATGCAGCACATCCCCGTAGCCGCAGGCTGATATGGTGTGTATACAACAGTGTGTATGTAACCTTATGAGAATTTCAAACACACCAGCAGATCTCATATGTGCTGCAGGGATAAATACACTTCCCATCAGACTTCTTAATCTGCATTTCAATCCATACACAGTCCCAGCAAAAAACAGGAGATAAATCAATGAACCCAGCTGTGCTTTGCTACTCTACCAGGTATCACTTCTAGGCAAAAACCAGGTGAGTTCTCATTAAGTGGGTAGGAGCTGGGACTTCTATAATTATTAGGGACTTCCTGAGTGCCAAGGGTGGGTCTTTTTTCCAGAGGACAAGCGTTTGTGATTTTACCGACTTGGTAGTTTCTATGCAAACTGGGAGAGGGGCTTATCTCAGAGAAGGAAAACAGAGAGAAAGGCCCCATTTTGAAAGCAGCACAGAAAGCCACCACCATTGCCACCACCGCCACCACCACCCAATGCAGGCCAGCAGCAGCTGAGGGCACAGAGTGAGGCAGAAGGGGCCCCAGAACAAAACGCTTACTCTGCTGTAGCACTCTGCTTCAGCTCCACGAAGGACATCGTCTTCATCACCGCTGTCGTCCCCGGTGCCACCGCTGGTGAGGAGCTGGCATTCACCTGGGAGGGAAACAATGGCATGATGTGTATGGGCAGCTCCTGCACCCTGTTCCTGGAGGAGGTAAGACCCCACCGTGGTTGTCACACCAACGCACCTGTAGGTGAGGCCATGCTTCTTACATGGGGCGAAGAGGTGAAGATTAGAAATACCTCCAACATTTCCCTCTCCATCTCCTTTTTTTTTTAAATTGTTTTGCACACTACACCATGGTCAGCAGGTTGCACAAATAAAGGGAAGGGGACAAAGGATGGGAAAGGGACAATAAGATCTTAAGCTAGCCCTGGTGCTGCATCTGGCACACAGCGACCTCAGTCTAAGGTCTGTAAGGTAGAAGCCCTTTGGGGTGCAGTTCCCAGGCATCACTGCAGACACCCAGTTTTAACACTTGATCTTGCAAAAGCTTGTCTGGCCTCTCATTGCTTCCCCTTCCAGCTGTGCACCATCACAGATATGGAAGCAACCACCGTAGGAAGATGAATCATAGAATAGTTTGGATTGGAAGAGACCTTTAAAGGTCATCTAGTCCAACCCCCCAGCAATGAGCAGGGACTTCTTCAACTAGATCAGGTTGTTCAGAGCCCAGTCCAACCTGGCCTTGAAGGGCATCTGCACCACAGAGAGCACCCTGAGGTCCATCTGAGTGACTCCAGTGTTTGAAGGCACTGCAGTTCAGCCCAATATGGCTCTGCCTCCACTACTCATAGCTGTTCTCAGCCAACTCTGCTATCTATCAGCGACCTGTTCCTTTCTGGGTCCCCATTTCTGTGCCCAGATCACTGCCAAGCCAGCAGTACATTGTGAAGAGCATAAATGCCAGACTGAGTCCAAAATCAAGGCAGGGAAAACACTCTTCCTATATCAAATGGCAAGGTGCAGTGAATCTTTCCTTCAAGGGCTCCTAAGGAAAGCGACCTGAAGTCCCACATTCAGTGGGTTCCTGAAGAATATGGCCAGCTTTAAGCGTATGACCATGACGGGTGCATTCGACCCCTTGACCAGGTTGGCGGTGGTCTGGTGCAGGCTCTGGAGGAGGTAAAGGCCTGAGCCATAGTTGGGACAAGAACTCCTCTCACTTCAATATGTTCTCTGAAAACCCACAAAGGAGTGGGTTTCATGCATTTTACTCATGAATAGCGGGTGGCTTTCCAAGACTTATCAAGAAACAAAGTTGTGGGTACAGGGAGTCTCATGCATATCTTTCCCATCACATGTAATTTGACTACAAGCCAACCACTTTATTCCATAAATATGACAGCCTAAGTGACCCTTTTTTGAGCTCTCCCTGCTAGGCAGCGTGGCAGTGATGTGCTCTTGAGCTGGGATACCCTCAAGGTAGCTCCTCAAGGCAGAGAGATCTTTCAGCAGATCTTTAGTAAGCGACCTATATCACGCATAATCCTGTAGTATGATAACTTTGGTTTTCTCTTGGTAACTTTGATTACATGCTGAATTGGAGCTAATGAAACATGCATATATAATCCTTTAGACATAAACTGTTGATCAAGCCTGGGGTTAAGTCAGAATCCAGCCACACCCAGGCTCCTCTCTGAGAAGGAGTTTAGAAAGCAAGAGGGTCCATTCTGAACCTCGTGACTCAACAGGAGGGTCTTCCTCACCCTTTTGTCTCTAGTCTCTCTGCGAATCATTTAAACTCAATTTTCATTTGTATGTTTGTATGTAGTAATTAGCAGAGTGAACCTTGCCATCGAACTTTGTTAAGTCGCACTTTTACAATATCACATTAAAACCACTTTTGCTAACACCTCTGACAGTGGTTCTTTAAACTATCTAAATCACTCATTTGCAACAAATTGGCATAGTCAGCAGGATCCTAAATCAGGTTCTGTGACAATGACCTAGGTGCACTGAGATGATGAGTACTTGCAAGCTTCAAGTTTAATGTGTAAATAAGAGCCTTGTTGTATCCAAGTCTACCCTTGGAGACCTCAGGTGCACCAGTGCAAGAGATAGAATCATAGAATCATAGGTTGGAAAAGACGTCTAAGATCATGAAGTCCAACTGTCAACATTACAGTCCACTTTGATCACGGTGGAGAGACACCCTCCCTGGTCCAGCCACACCAAACCATGCTGGAGTGCCCATAGCCAGAGGGTGTGAAGCGAAAAAGATATTGGAAACCTCTCTTGAACTGCAAGCCACATGCTGCAATCCTCTTTTTTCACTTACTGTTAATGTCTGGCAGGCTGTAAACTCTGTCATGGAGACCTAAATGAAAAGAAAAATTGTGGGAAAAAATAAATAAGCACATTTTCTCCAGGTACCCTGCAGAAAAGAATCCTTGGAGCTATGGTTAACTGGAGTTCTCATTCTCTAGCCATCACAAAGCACAATGATCAGAAAGTCTCTTTAGAGAGAACAACAATACAGACATTTGGAGACAGGATTTGACTTTTAGAAGTCAAAGAGCTTATTGACACCCTTTCCACAGTCCTGATGCAACATGCCTGTGAGTGCAGCAGCAGGGGAAGGCACAGCCAACAGGAGACGGCCACACAAAATGCAATGGCCTTGCATCATTCTGCTGTACCTCCTGCAACCAGAGACACATCCTACAAGGAGATTCTTGCTTGTTCAAGGGTCAAGCCAATTCACTGGTGTTAATGAAGTAATAACAACAAACTCACTTCTTTTTGAAAAAGACATCAGAACCTCAATTTAAAGAAGCCTAAAGCACTGTTATCCTCATGCTAGATTTCTTTTTCCTCTTGGATTGTCCTTTCTGTGTGGTCTGATGCATGTTCAGACTGAACGCTGTATAAACTGTCTCTCAGTCCATTAATCTTATATTCGACGCCACAACCCTCCACACTCTTTCTGATATTTCTGCCATGAGTGGCCTTGATAAAAGAACTATTGGACCAGTTGAATTGGCTCATGTGTATGGTATTTGTGCAAAGTTTTCTGTGGCTCCACAAGACGGGAATAAAGTCCGCATTGGTTTTCAAAGGCAATAGACAAAGCAGTGCAGCAGTTGTACGGATGGCAGCTAACAGCTACCATACCATATTAACAACAGATTTCATCGTGTGTTTATGCAGTATTGAACCGATCTCAGAAATACTAAAGATCAGTAAAGTTCTGAACAACATAGCTATATTGACAGGTAACTCACTAACGTTCATACAGTTCTATCAGTGCCAGAGCATCATCAGATTGGCTGTAAAAATCATTAGATCATGTGAAAAAATGAGTGCTGGCTTTATCCAGCCAGCTGGATGTTTTGGACATGCAGGTTAAACTTGGGTTAATTTCATAAGCTCTCCCCTGTGGCAAAAAGAGATAAAGGAAAGAAAAACAAGACCTGCAATGCTTACATACTCAAAAACTGCAGGACATGAGACTTTTAAAACTAAGCATGAGATATTCTCAAGTCTGTGGCAAAACCTTAAAGCTTAAAAGAGGAAACAAGAGCCCATGAAGAACATCTGCTCTGCTGCTCCCAGTATGCAAGCACCACTCTGAACTTCTGCTTCCTCCCCCAAATATTTTGCACTGTCTCAAAACCACACAGTACTCCGAGAGGCATCAATGCTAATGTTCCTCCCTTGGTGCATCCCAGCACGGTGCTGCACAGATGCCCTGTGCACAGCAGGGCAGAAGAAACCCCAGTTCTCCTCCTCACCTAGAAATGCAGAGTTGACTCCCTGGCCTGGCTGCAGCCTGCCGTAGAGGGACTGCAGCACTTTGGCACTTCCAAACCTCTTGAAACGGGATCGCACGTGTTCGTAGTACCACTCCAGGGAACCAATCTTCACGATCCTACCCAAAGAGAGGATGCACATAAAGGTGAGCCAGTCCAGCCATGCTCATGGTGACCAGACCCTCACTCAGAAACCATCTCTTAACAAAAAACCAGCCTGTTTTCTAACCAGTATAGCTAGTTTCTAACCAGCATAAAGGGATGCTGAGTTTGGGTGACTCTTCTTAAGCCTCAGCTCGCCTTGCCCCTCGCCCTCCATTGCAGGAGCAGTACCTGGAGAGGCGGCAGGGATCACAGACCCAGCCTTGCTCCTTCTTGTTGTAGCGGCTGCAGTTCTTGCAGGTGTGGAAGTGGCAGTCCAGGCACTGCCGCTTGCTGTTCAGCAGGAATTTGAAGGGCTGGAGGCAGTGGACGCAGTGGGTTTCGTTGAGGTGGGACTGATTTGTCAGGAACTCTCTCTTGCTGCTCTCCTGGTCTATCTTGCATTTCAGGTCCCTGTGGAAAACATCCCAAAACACAGGAACTTGTTTTTGTTAGCATTTCACTGCGAACTCTCACATGGCAAAGCCGTCATGCCTTAATCATTTCAGGAATGATTTTCCAGGGAACATCCTGAGACCAGCAGCTTGTGGAAACAGCTGTAGGGCAAATCTAATAAAAAACATATCACGAGTTAAATAAGCTGAACAAAGAAGTGGGCTCCAGACTCAGGGCAGGTTACTACACACTAAGATCTGCTGCTGTTAAATTTAAGATCAGATTTGATTGTGCCAAAACCGGTCTTGTTTGCTTTACAGGGTATGGATCATAAATCCCAGGAATGTCAGGAAAGCAGCTCTTCTCAAAGTCTCTGGCTGCATCCCAACATAACACAATCTTTGAGCCTGAAGCTGGGAATTAAAAGCTTTCTGGAATTCTCAGATTTAAAAAAAAGCAATCTGTGATTAAAGGGAATTAAAAGGGGTTTTGATCTAGTCCTTCAGTGCTTAATTCAGCAGAGACTTTTATGGATGGCAGAAGTGATGTGCAACAAGGTCCTGGCTGTTCAGAGGACAGCACCTGGAGGAGATGCTCATGACAGTCCCATGAAAGCCTGGCCAACATGAAAGCTTTCCAAGAGCACCTTCTCCTCGCACTCCATCACTACCAGCTTCCTTCGCTATCCAGACCTGGCTGTTAGACCATATCCCTAAGCAAGAAGGTGCCTGTGCGAGGCCGAACCCTCAGTGACAGCCAGGGCCAGCTGAAATGCCTGCCAAACCGGTGGGGACCTGCTGCACTACCCAAAGGCTTTCTGTTTGTTCTCCATGCCACGCACTACCTCAGATATGTTTGCCTTTGGGGCTATGGCTGACAGGCAATGTTTGACTTGTAGGGAAGGTCCTAGAAGGTTGTTTTCTGTCTAGGCAGGGTTAGAAAGATACATTTTCCAGAGCAGAAGTCAGCCTGGGCCAAAAAAACTCAAGTAGTCAGGTTTGGAGGCTGCTTCAGGAGCACAGTGTGGGCCATGAGGCTTCTGGTGATGCTCCCGACACCCCCCAGCCACCAGAGAGACAGATGGACTCCGGGACGACCGCAGCAGTAGCCTTGCTGGCATGGCAGCGCGGTGCCGGGACATCCACGGGAGCAGCGATGTGGCTGATGGTGAAAATGACATGAATGTAAATCAGGCTAATCTCTGTTTAACCAAATCATTTTGCACTTTAGGGATCAGTTCCCATTTTTTCTGATGGAGACTTATTGCCAGCTCACTGCCAGCATGCCTGGAGGTTTTTGCTGTTACACTGGAGCGATACCAACTT
>Ga0065711_1039293_pt1 | contig 17959 bp, 10 predicted proteins | sample Hoacrofraction12_FD_59098 | JGI IMG/M metagenome (GOLD analysis project Ga0065711, IMG submission 59098) | Hoatzin crop microbial communities from Cojedes, Venezuela - Epithelial fraction 12 v2 (version 2) | ecosystem: Host-associated > Birds > Digestive system > Esophagus > Crop | place...
GCGCCAGGCAGCGCGCGTCGAGCGCCGGCCGCGCGAGCCAGGCAGCGCTGCGGCAGGCCGAGAGGGGGGGCGGCGCCGGCAACTCTCCCCCCCCAAAAAAAACCCACAGAGCTCCAGACCGAGCAGAATTACAATTAAAAGCTCTGCCCTGCGGGGGCCCGTCCGCAGGCAGCGAGCCCGACCAGCCTTCCCCGCCGCGGCTGCCGGGGCCTGGGGGCGACAGCGGCACCCGGTTTTGTTCGCTTCAAGCGGACGGGAACCCCCCTCTTCCCTGCGGCGGGAAGGGCTTCTCAGAGCCTGGCCCTGGAGAGTTCCTCTCGGGTAAAACGCAGCGAGGAGTCCACATGGCGATTTTAGGGTAACTCTGGGATCGACAAGGTTGGAGGCAGCAGAGCTGGAGATCAGCTTTTGCGCTGGCCAAGCGGTGACGTGCGACACGAGGAAGCACTTCTTCACTCTGAGGGGGACGGAGTACTGGAACAGGCTGCCCAGGGAGGTTGTGGATTCTCCTTCTGTGGAGATATTCAAGACCGCCTGGACAAGGTCCTGTGCAGCCTGCTCTAGGTGACCCTGCTTTGGCAGGGGGGTTGGACTAGATGACCCACAGAGGTCCCCTCCAACCCCGAACAGTCTGTGACAGTACTGTCAAGTTTGAAAAATTTACAGCATGTACCACCACTGAAATTCTGTTCAAGAACCGAGTTCCAGGCCTTGTGACCTGTGATGTGTTGTTGAAAAAAGAAACCAAAAAAAACAAAACCTCAAAAAAACAAACAGCATCATCAAACCATCTTTGCTGTAAAATGAAAGCATTTATTTCAGGAGAGCGGTAAGCATACCTGAAGGTTACAGAAAGCTTGCAGGAGGATTATCCCCTAGCAAGAGGTAGGAGGGTGCTCACAGATCCCTCTGGAATCCATTATTAGTAAGCAGGCGAATGCTGCGGCCACCCCAGCTGCAAGCAGAGGATGGTGACACACGTACATGTCGGGGAAGCGGTGAGGCAGGCCTTTCCCTCAGAACGACAGCGGCAAGAGTCGCCACCACACTTCACACGTCACGGACGTCGCAGCTGCCCCGTGTTGCGGAGCCCCGCAGAGACAGGCAGTTCTCAGGCACTTCGGCACCGTGCTCAGCGCACACAGTGGCCGCGGCATCGGCCAGCGGAAAGGCCTGCACATGCAGAGATGTATCAGAAGAGACTAAAGCTACCTGGGACCTAGACAGGATCTTCCCGCAGGTCAGGTCTGGGCCGAGAACTGGACAAGCATACAGAAACTTTGTCTGCAGCTTTTCTGTTTGTTCTGCCCAAGAGAAAGGAAAAAAAAAACCAAACCCCACAAACGACTGGTTCCATAAGGGAAAGAGTAGCCCTTTTCCCCCGCCTCCCAGGGACAGATTTTGGGGAGGGAAAAAAAATGTGGTGGTGAACACTGCTGTTATAAGGGATTGTGCCAGTTCAGGTTTAATTCCATTTTGTCTAGACGCAGTAACCTGGTACCTGTTATAATCAACTCTGGTTAAATAAGATGGTAACCTCAAATGAAATTTATCATCATTTTTCCCATGACCACATGAATGATAAAACCAGCACACAGTACATTAGCAGCTGCGAGCTATCGCTACACTGTATGCTAAACAAGCTCCTACGAGTTCTACAGTAGGTGCAAGTTCAGTCAGGGATAACTATCAGAAAACTAGAAACCTCATATCAGTCAGTATGGTTAGGCTGAACATATTCACGTTTTGGAATGAAGTCTTCCAATATTAATTTCTCTAAAAAATACAATTCAACACCTTCGTTGGTAATGCAGGGAAAGAGTTAAAAAACGCAGACGAAATCGATTAAGAGGCCTGCTGCAGGACTGTCAGGGGAAAGCTCGTCACACTTGTTTAACATCTAAACTAATAAAGTAGCATCAGAGAAATATTTCAGTAGGGAAATCAAAGATTAACCAGATGGTAATGCATATCCCCGTTTTTGCAAATGGATACATTAAAAGAACAGAAAATACAGCTCACGTTACTTGTACTGTACGCTACAATAGCGGAATGATACTCAATTAACTGAACCAGTACTAACCAGATTCTTTATATTCGCTGCTCTGTCATCCTTGGGACAGCAATTCTTTATTGCTAAGAAATAAACAGCACTCTTCATGATTGTTCTCTTTCAGCTGGTTCTAAACCAAGCAGCTTTGTGCAGCATCAATCTCTTCTGTAACATGCCACTGTAAGTCCAAAGAACAGCAGGAGGGGGAAGAGAGACCAAATAAAAGTGAAACTATGCAACCTTTTCCTTTCTGTTTAGCTTCTTTCCCCCAAATAAAGTAACTAGAAGAAATAACACACTATTTGTTGCACTGTATTTACCTGTTACAGCATATTCTCACCATTCTTTTGCAACATTTTCTAACAAGCATCGCACACCTGCGTCTGCAGAGAGCCTGCGTCTGACCCGCCAGCATCCGTCCTTTGCCGGACCACAGGACCTTCCCCAACACCAAGACCTAACAGGCAGAGAGGACTCTCCTAAGAGACTGTACATATGAAATGCTGTAGGTTTTTACTAACTAGGTATGAGACAGCATCCTAAGAAATACGGGGTGGTGGGGGGCAAACAGTAGCACACACAAAATTTGTAGTGGAGGATCTTCTAACTATCAAGGCACTTAAAATCCTCCATTTTCAGGACTAACATTCTGCGTGGAAAAAGCTCCTCTAAAAGTGTTAACTATGCAAAATGTAACACTCCCAGCATTCCACAAGGTTTTATGTAACCAGGTGTCACACCCATTGGCCTCTCCTCTGAGCCATCAGTTGAACAGTAACTTAGGTGTACCAAGCCAGAATTTTAATTGGTCTGAACCAGCCAGCTGATCCCCGACCTTTGGAGGGGAAGACAAGGTGAGTCCAGCCACAGACACACCAGGGGAACTGTAGCAAACGGAAGTTCCAATTCCTCATAATGGCAAGGTTTTCCTTCAAAAATTTCTGCAACAGTAACATGCATCTTGATTAGTTGTTTCTATAGTTATTCGACAGATGGATTTGGGTTTGTTTGGGGGTTTTATTTATTTATTTCCTCACACTAGCTCTAGATTATAATCGTATGGCCTTAAGTCAGGCCACGTATCCTTTTCAAACTCTGGTCTTTGCAGTATGTTAAGTTCATTTTCAAAATGTCTTCACTTTTTTCAACTTAGAAGCAGTAACTGGAGGCAATTAAATACATTAAAAAATTAAGAATACGTTTGGATTTTTCCATTTAAGCTCACATTATTAGACTTCTTAATTCTGGGGCAACCTCTACTTATTTTTTGTACACAGACTGAAAATACTTCAGCCTTTTAAAGATCCCCTCAAATAATTTTAAATACTACAACATAGCTAGGAAATTATTTCAAGTAGAAGCTACTTTAAGAGTTTGCTCGTATTCACAACCAGGGAACATTCAGACTCCAACTTTTAGATCCCATCTGCTCCATCTGTTAATGCAGACAAGTAGCCTTTTAAAAAACAAACCTTGAACTACCCCTGAAGGAAGTCTATCTTCTCCACAGGGAGAAGCCAAACCTCCCGCTTCGACACCTGAACCAAGGTTCACTACACCTCAGCAAACTGGCTAGAAGTTTTAAGTTTTACAAGTTCTGCAGAGAAAAAGCAGGCAATGGGTTACCCTTTTCTAGTAATTGGAACCAAGAGAAAACCATTATCTACTGATTCACTTTCTGGATGCCCATTAAATTATACAAGTGCTTCATTTAAATCAGCTTTAATCACTTACATCAAAGGCACTTGTTTCAAAGACAATTAATAAATCCTGTTATCTGAACGGCAAAGGGTGATGAGAGTGGCAAGCAATGGGGAAAAAAAAAAGGAAACAAAAAAAATCTGTTCTACAGCTATTATTCTTCAAAGAATCCCATTTCCAAGTTACCAACAGACATTCTGAAAACTTCTTGAGAGTCATCTTCTTCACTTACACCAGTGGTCTTATACTATATTTGATAAAGTTTAATATGATAGTACATTGTAATTTTTTTACTATGCTAATTCTAGGCAATGTTTCACCTCACAATTATCTCCTCAGGGATGCCAGGGCTGAAAGTAAATGGAAACTGAACATTACTCAAAAAGTTTTTCATAAAATACAAACTGAGAGATTACTCTGTGTAGGATTGCATCTTTATTGTTACTAGCTATTCTTACGCCCTTAAGTTGCCACAACAGATTCCCATACAGCACTGCATCCATCACGCACTTCCACAACGCTCATGAACTTCCCAGCTGTACTCCACACCGACTTCCAGACACCACAGTCTGTGGAGACAAGCGGCCTTTTTGTTGCTTTAAACCGCTTGAGGGGGAAAGTCCGCCCCATTCCCTCTCAGCATCTCTTCCCAGATAACCTCAAGTTTTCTCCAGCGTGCTCCACACTATGTGTATGACTGATCAGCCTCAAACACTACAGTCAACCTAAAGAGCACATGTAACCCCTGACCTGAAAACTGCTTAACGAATCTGTTAGTGGTATGTATGCCGAACAGAGTATAACTTGAAAGGCTCCCTGAAACCACAGAACCCCCAGAGAAAATTGTAGCAGTACACAGGGAGAATACTTCAGCTCTTTAGTGTCCTAGAATAAGGCTTCTAGAAAATATTTTAATTTCCTCTACCTTTCAAAATTACTGCAAATTCCAAGAAAACAAGGTAAAATAAAATTAACTTAGAACATGGAAAAAAAAAATCAAATCATACTTAGCATTCTCTCAACAAGGTACCAAAACATAAATTGGTGATTTTTTTCTTTTCAGTAACTACAAATCATCATCTTTTGTATTATAGCATCATGCATGCAATACATGTGCAAGCAGCCTCTGAAGTGTCTGTTTCACAGCACATGAAAGCTCAACTTCTTTCAGGTAAGTATGGAAAAAGTCTTTAGTACTTGCCCAAACGCTAATTGAAATTTATTTCACAATGATAAAAATTGAAAGATTTTACATTTTCCCTACTAGAGAAATAATTTCCAAAGTTAAGATTTCTTATTATAAATAAAATGAGTAAGCTAAGTAAAATACATCACGTTTATATTAAATATAAATGGCTTACATTTCATAACACAAAGAATAAGTGTTCAGTATTTCCCTATAAAATTTAAGATACACAGGCCTTGCACGTATGGCTTCATTAACATCTTATACAATTTGTTCTCAGTCATATCCATCAACACAAACAGCACCTCTACATAAAAGATGCATCCTAATGATTTCAATGAAGTGCAGTATACTCCATTAGAGAGAATATGTTTTAATTAACAGTTCTAATACCAGTTACAGTGTACAGTACTTTCACCAATCTACTGTGTTGTAATTATACAAGATAGAAGGAAGAGACCAAATCATACAGCCCCCACCACAGTACAGATCCCAGTACAGGTTTACTTCAAGAATGGCTGGAAGATTTGGCTTATAATACATTATTTATTTATTAATAATAACATATTTATTAAAAAGTGGGCAACATTTTCCAACAAGAAGTCAGACTTCTGACTGCACAAAACTGCAATCAAATTTAAGTACCGTTTTCAAACTAAAAATGCATTAGGGAGTTAGAGACCCACTGAAACAAACCAACCTGCAAGCAAGGTATTTTCGTATCAATGCTTTCGCAGGTTTAACAGACATCACCCCCTTTGGGGGAAAGTTTAACACTGCAAAAAAGAATCTTCATTATTGGACAGTTACAAATTGTAGTTTATGATGACAGGACATTGACATTTAAAACACTGACAGTCCTACTTCTCCATTTTAATAGAGTATTATGAAAACCCCCACACTAGACTGAGCTATCATTCAGCCTAAAAATACAGGCAGTTATGACAACAATCCCATCATCAAATCACTTCAGGTAGTGAAGTTCAGCTACTAGATCACACACACAGCTTTCCAACCAGCTGTGAATTTAGAAAAGACAGGAGCTCAAGATACACACTGTAATATGGGAGGAGACAGGACAGGTTTCAAACACATCCTTGAAGTTACCTCTAGCTTCTGGGCTCTTTAACAACCCTCAACTACAACATACTCATATACCCTGGCAAAAAACACAACTTCAGAGGAAGAATTCTTCTTAGAATACAGAAATTCAGAATAAGTCACAATATTCACTAACATTTACTTTGTTGTAGACAAAGCAAGCAACAAAAACCAATATGAAAAAAATATTGTTGTGATAGGGACTATTTGAAAAAAGTTTGCACATAAAGCACTTCTAGAAAAACATCTGAAAGCATCATGGAGACAACGGCTGGAAGTGACTTGGATTAAAATGCATTAAGTACTAGAAACTGACCACAAGCTGTGAACACAGTTCACCAAAACTGAAGAAAGTGTTATGAAGCTAACCCGGAACAAGGCTAGGACTAATCTCATTCTAACATCTTAGACTGAGTTTAAAAAAATGTTTCTAACAGAAGAAAGAATATGTGAAATGAGCACACGGTCAATTAGCAGTTGAATAAGACAGCTGAACAACATTACCATTCAATTTACAAACAGAACAAGAAAATAATAACGGAAAAATTAGAAACTTATGCAGAACTTTGGAAACATGCCAATATTCAGGGAATTATTTAGACAACAGGGGAATGAGGATAAATCTAAGAACTGCGAGAAATAACATGTAGTTTGCTTACTAAGTTTGCAATTCAGCAGGACTGCAAAATTAGCTAATGCAATTTGGGAATGACTCCAAGCTAGGACATATTGTTCTCTCAATAAAACTTTGGCACAACTACAATAAGAATGTTATGGTTTCTTCTGTGAGCTAAATTAACTGAAAGACGAATTGGCAGATAAATAGAACAGAGTGACTGAGGGTAAAGACTAATTAAACTTCAAAGTTAATAGACACGCCCTTTTAAACACGCAGATGGAATATCTAAAAGTGTTTCAACACCATTTAGAAAAAAAAGTACTTTTCAATTTTACATATTAGGAGATATTTAGTAATCCAGAGAAACTGAATTAGAAAAGAAAAACAGCTTCCTAAAAATGAAGTGCAATACATATGAAGAAAAGCACTGAAAGCTGAGAACTCGCACTAGCTGAAAAAGTCAGAGTTCTGGCAGCAGCTGTGTCAAAGAAGGGACACAAAGGTGTAATTCCCCATTTACGCATTTGTACTGGCTGACGCCTTGGACGTAAATCCATATACGCCGTAAGAGGACCACTTGATTAAGCTGGGGGAGGAGAAAGTACCTTAAATGCAGGTATGAAGCACAGTGCTGACAACACAGATACGAATATTCTTTGCTTGCAAACATACTACAGTATAAAACACTGTTATGCAGTACATTATGTAGTAAAAACTGTAGTGTGTTTTTTAAACATTCCCAAGTGTGGTGACAGCCTCTGAACTCTACAGGAGAACAGCTGTTTCCAGAAGTAAATTATGGCTTTTAACTGCAAAATACTGTTGAGTGTGCATCGATTTCTGTAACCCAGCACGTTCTAGAATTTTAAGCTTCCGAAAGAAGAGACATTCTGTACCTCGTGGATTTTTTTTTCCCCATAGTAGGGTCTTCATATTCGTAGGCTATACTGATCTAGGCAAACGTAGAATGATGTATTTGAAAATAAAAATCTTTGTTCTTTTTCAGAAAAAACTCAAGTCTCTACATGCAATAAAAGAAATCATAAGATGGTATAAATTTAAAGTTTAAGTAAGTTAGATCCCAATTGCACTTCTATTTCCGTTTAAAAAGAAATCAAATTAGTCAATACCTGTGTTACAGATAAGATTTCAACAATACACAAAACTACACAGCTGTGTTGTTTTCATTTAGTTACTCCAGAGCAGACAGAAAAATGAAAACTGTATGTTGGAATTGCTCACATAAAATATATTATCAACATTTCTACACAAATAAAAGCTCCAATGACTAAAGCACAAAATGAATATTCAGTATGAAAACAAGAATTTTTAAATGAAACTTGAATTAATCCTATGCTCTTCTTCAGAATTCTGTTCCAAGTCAGCATTTTACATGAGTCTATAGTAATAAAAAAAAAGACAATAAGCAACAAATGACGGTGTAACAATGAATGAGTCCCTTCAGAATTTCCACAATATCTACCTATACGAAACCAGTCAAAAACTGAGGTGGTTTAAATATAGGAAATATCTTTGCTGACTTGTAGCCATACCAGAAGAACAACCATCCTTATCTGAGGTAAGAATTAACATTTAATATTTAAAGCTTTGTCCTTGATAACATTTATTTTACCATCACATGTCCCGTATGTTACATATTGTGTACTTTATCCATCCATTACATAAAGGAAATGTTTTAATATATTTTCAAGAATAAATCATGTCTCAAGCATAACTAAACTGCTCATTTTTACGTTGCTCACTTAAATTTATGTTTAATTATTTGTACAAATAGTTTAAAATTCTGCAATCAAAAAAAAATCAGATGTCTTATACAGCACGCTTAGGTTACATTCTGTCATTGGTACCTAGCTGCCTCATTCAAATAGTCCCACCAGTGGACGATTAATACCAAAAAGATTATCGCCTCTTGTACATGTGTATTATTTAATCCTCATCCTAAGTATAAATTTGCAACACAGTAGTAACACTGCAGGTATAGAAGTAATGCTTCCTATCAGGCATATGGAAAGATTAACACTCTACCACAGTTGATGCTGGTGTATTTATATAGAAGGTTTCTCACATATCATTTCAGTCTACGGGAGGTAGATGTTTGTCTATGAACTGTTTTACATCCATCATCTCCTGTTTAAAGATAAAAAGCATGTATTAAGGTGACATTTCCTACTAATACATATTCAGCTACACCAAATCATGTTTCAACATCTCAGTTATAATGAGCAGCTGGGCTACAAATATTGAGTAATTAGTTACTTGATAAAATCATACCACTTTGCACACAACAAGTCAAGGCTGATAACTCTTCAAGGCACTATGCACTCAGAAGAGGCTAAAATACACGAAAAAGAGCAAAGACTACTTTTTTTTCTCTCTCTATGAAGCTGAGCTGGCAAGCTACATGATTAATCATCAACTGATCTGAACAGCACCAGCCTGAGCATGGGCAGCATCTGAATGTAGCTAAGGCTGTAGCTTCGTGTATACTTTAAACTTTTGCAAGTTAGCAGCAGTGTCAAAATCCAGTAGCTCCTCCTCCTAACCATTCAGTTCCACCTTCATGATGCTTCCTTCCTCGAGGAAAAGCAATACAGTGGACTGGGAAACCATCCGTGTTAAAAACAATTTAAATTACTAAGTCAATGTTGTAAGAACGAGCACATTATTAATATATTTGTGTGACGAGTCAATGCTATTACTGCCTAAACACAATACAACTCTGTTGTACAGTTCTCACAAGACACAGCAATCCAAATTAACAAAGTTACTGTTGCTGACAAACGGCAGACTTGTTCCCTGCCCTCTCTTCTGTTTCTTGCTCCTACCATGTGCTTTGTGAGAGCTCTGACGCCTCAACTCACGACAGCTACGAAAACTGACGCCAGCAGCTTTTGCCTTTTTAACAAGTTCACATGGTTCAAAGAAGTTTCTGATCAGGTCCAGAGCTGGTGCAAGAAGAGAGGGCCACAAGGTCATGAGCAGAGGGAACTAGTCCACCCCTTTCTGGCAGCAACAAGCCATTACATCAGCTCAGCTGCCTGCTAAGCCAGAATTGTAAACATAGAGTCTCAGGCTTCCTCTTCCGTAGCTTCAACCCTTCCTCCCCATTCCTTCAATGTCTCCATACACAGAACTAAGAGGATTCTTCTCTCCAAAATACCAAGCTGGATTTATGCTGCGAGAACCTGCCTTCCAATTTAGTGGTTTTTGTCTTGTTGGGTTTTTTTGTGTTTTGTTTTTTTGGGGGGGTAAGCAAATACTAAAAAAGGAGGGGGGAGAAGCAAAGTATTTTATAGACCAAGTAGCCTAGTCCCAAAAATACAACCTTAAGAGGAAGTTCCCACTAGTCATATAAACTTTAGCCTTGGGTTTTTTTTTCAGCCAGGCATTCAGTTACTCACTCAAACAAGTCAGTAGCATCAAACACTTGTTATTTAAAAAAAAAAAAAAAAACAAAACCAAAAACACACCCTCCCACCTCAAAAAAAAACCCGCCCAATACATATTTGTTTTGAGGGAAAAAAAATTAACCATCCCCAGCTAAAACATTGTATATTAAGAAAATTACCTCAATACATGAGCTATGCATCATGCCAGAGTAAGTCCTGAAGGTTACGTTGGCTGGATTTAACATACTCTTTAGCTTCTCAACAGTGAGAGAACCGAACATTAGAGGAACCAACGGGTCACAGTCACCATGGCACTGAAGGACAGCAATCTCCTTGTTGACACCACTGATAGGGCCCTGCTAGGCATGGAATTAGAGGGGAGAAGAGAAGAAAGAGACAGTAAGCGGAGGGAAGGCTAACAACTTTGAGGTAACATAATCCCATTGCACTATGCCCTGTGGCATGACAAACAAGTTGAAATCTGAAGGAAGAAAACAATGTATAGCCTGCAAGCTCCTTATGAAGCAAGTTTTGTGCTTGACAACACAGTAAGTTCAAAAACCTGCAAATAAAATTTTGGTACTAATTTCAGAACAGAAGAACATGATTCCTGGCCAAGTAAAAAAACCTGACACTTTGTTTAAATACCTAGTCCCTAATAAGATACTACCTTGAAGATGGAACAAACGGCAAATAGAAAATTAATCTTCAAGGAAAATTTGCTGTATCCTTTAAGTTTCCTAGGAATAGAATTTTAAGCAGAGATAGCTACTGAGTGTTTCCTTATTTTCCCTACTTGCCATACTCTCAGACTCCAGGTCCCTATTTTAAAAACTTCCATGTTATCAAACAACTGTCATTATTCGGTAATAAGAATGGCCAGTAATTCCTGCACAAGATATAATCTTCAGATATACTCACTCCCCAGGTGCAAATTAGCTTAGGAAAGAAACATAAATACCTGAGGAAAAGAAGCCCGTAGAGGAAGCCAACAGCTGAGGGCTACAACACCTGCTAATTTTTGTTGTGTTGTAAGAGCTGTATACAACGATAAAGCACCTCCCTAAGACAAAAGATGTAAGTATTAGAATGATGATGGTAATGTTCCTTTTAATACTTGTTTCAAGATCTCTGGTTTCTCCTTCAGAAGTCTTTTTTTCTATTCCAATCTATTCTTCCTTAGACCAACACTAAAATCAGTATTCCTGTACAACATTTATTTCGCCTCCCCCTCCCCCAAGTCCATGTGATCAACTCAGAAGTAAACCAGCAAATTTACTGTAACTAACAGAAAATAGTAATTATTTGCATAAAACTAAAAAATTTCATTTGTTGAGGCAATGGAAAACTGATACATTAAAATTTTAGAAGCACCTAACATCAGATCTTTTCAATTCAAGTGTCTGGATTTCCCACGTTAGGAAAGCTAGATTACTTCCCTAGAAGAAGATGCAGTTCTTTCCAACAATACTTTACCTGAGAAAAGCCTCCCAGAATAATTCTATTAGAAGGAATTCCATTTTTTACTTCTTGATCTATCAGTGTTTTAACTGCAACATAAAAAAGCCAGTAGTTAAAACCCACCCCATTCCACAGAAAGTCTAGAAGAGGAAAGTGTCCTCCCCCTGATGCCAACAGAAAGCTAGTGAAAGCAAAATCTAGTCTGCTATACATTAAAACATATCAAAAGATCTAGAGCACGATCAGAAACTCCAGTGCCACTGTACCATTTCCAAAGAGAAAAACACGCAAGCAAGTCCCACAAAAGCCCCACTGCCAGGAAGACGGTACCCTCTTCTAACTATCCAGCATCACAAGTGGATGCTCATACAGCTCTAACCTGCTGTGCTACCCATGGGCTCTTAAAAAAAAAAAGGACATCGGTTCCCCTGTACATTTCATATTTGAGAGTATGAAGTGTTTGTACCAGTGAATTACTCTACCTACTCGTGAAGTTCGAAAAAAACAAAAAAAACCAAAACAAACTATGCACTTAGCTACACTCTGATCAGCAATAATATATACATATTACTTCCCTTAACAATTTCGTCTTTGGAAAATCTGTTTCAGACTGGTAATTCATTTTTAAGAGTACACGGAAGTACTTTTAAGCCATCAAAAGTATTCCTAAGCATACCATTCTCCGCTGCCTGCTTGATCCCAGCTTCATCTTCCTGTGAATCTGGAGAAAGTCCAGCGATATCAAACCTTACAAAAACATCAACAAGAGAATAACTCATTAGAGCATCCATTCCACTTCCTTAAAACACAAAGAGTAAAAGCTTTTCTGAGTTTTGCTATCTGCTGTAATTTACTGCAGATTTTGAGCAAACATCAAAACTGAGCTGCTTAAAAATATCAGCAGGAATTTCAGTTTATCAGTTGCATATGCAAAATGAAAGTACTGTTTGAAGAAATAAGGAAAACCCAACACAAGTTACTTGAGAAAAAAAAAAAATGAAGAGGACTGTTTTAAGACTGTTGAAATCTACCATATTTTTCTTGCTTTCTATTCAGCATGGATTTTCTAAAAAACAGTTCTAGATATCCTACTGACGCACCAAATATTACTCACTAGTAGCAGTGATGTTTCCACTGCAAGTCTCTAGTACTACTGACTATGAATTCACACACAATACAGACTAAAGACTATACTTGTACAATAAAGTGGTTTTTTAATTTTAAGAAATATATATTAGTCCTGAGGAATAACCATTACCACAGACACACAATGAATTAGAGCATACTCGTGAGAGCCCTTTTACAAGAACAGAACTAAAGCAAAAAGCTTTTTATACTTACATCTGATTAAAACTAGCCAATCGGGTTGTTTGTGATTTTTAATCCAAAACAATGAGCTCAAACCCCTATATTTCTTTTGATCAGCATCATCTGCAATTGAACAAATACTTACCATGATGGCATAGCCATGTTCATGTTCAAAGAAACTGGCATAACTGGCCTAGAAATGAGAATGAACACTGACATAAGATATATATCGAAATTTAATAATGCAGATGAGGTTATGTCATGAAATCACATATCCCCAAGTCTGTCCTGCTTTCAAACCATCATTAACATTAGCTATTTAGTAGCGTCTATTCACGAAACGTCTCTCGAAACCTGCTGGCCCAAACACATTTAATCTTCAGAGATGAATTACCACTCTCTATGGTAAGCAAGCAAAACATTAATGGGCTGCTTTATATAAATACCTATGTTTATGCATACATATATAGCACGTACATACAGGAGATACATATAGAGAGAGATATAAACACCCACATGTATCTCAGTTATTTATCACAGTTCCACACGCGTGCTCAGTGGATGAAGGCACCTTACACCGCAGCAGCAGCTCACCTAAGGAAGCAGCCAAATGCAGCAGCATAGCGGCAGATACCAGTCTGGCCACACGCGCTTCTCCCAACAGCAGAATCTGCTGAAGCGGTGCCTGCCTACATTGCAGGACTCATTCCCACCCTCACGTTGCTGCATGGCATCTTTTCAGACATACCAAGCCAACTTCAACGGACCATGCCACGGATCAAATCCGGCTATAGTTTTAATCTACTGAAATTGAGGAAGATAAGCTCTGCGGGGAAAGACTATAAGACGACAAAGGGCAAGCAAAGAGAACAGCGGATACTGCTAAGCTCTTTCTGAATGGCTCAGCAAAGTGTGACCATGTGGTAAAATAAATAAATCACAGCCCAGTAATCAGCAATACACCAAAACACTGCTTACTTATCTCCCTGTCATCCCTGCTCCACGTCTCCCAAGACTGCTGGAGCAAAAGACAATCTGAATTTTCTGTTAAAATAAACTAAGATCATATTTAATGACTTTTTCTATCATTAAGTAAATACTAGCTAGATCTTAATGCTTTATTTACTGACTCCTCACCCTGCTCAGAAGTATTTCCCTTCTCAAATTGCACAAAGACAGCTCATATTGCACTATTTGCTGAAAATATGAATATCCTGTGAATCTTTGAAACTTGCTGTAGGGAACAGGGAAATTTCATCTACTATACAAGCACCTGAGTTTAAGAATTACATGTACCTAATACAAAGTATATTTATTTAATAATAATAAAGAATCAGTGAAATAAAAAATTACTCATTGTTAAGACTGGCTTTTAACAAATGACTGTTCAGGGGAAAAAAGCAATAAACCACTCAAACCAGTGAAAACAGTTGAAACAATCTAACTTTTCACATAAAACTTTCCAGATACGTTTTCAATCTGAATTAATCACAAAAGCAAAATATGAATAAAAACATAGTTTTGCCATAAAGTAAATCACACAACAGTTCCTAAAAATAACAAAATATTTAATAGCATCAACATTAGAGTGTTTTTTTACATAAAAACAAAATGCAGAGACATCCAAATCCCATTTGACTTCATCATCTGTGCAAGTGTCTTAATAAGTAACTCTATAGAAGAACATAAAGCGAGAAAGTTACAAACTTACGCATGTGGGCAAATGTATTTTACATGGGGGCTTCTGATGCCTGCAAGCGCTTCTGACCATCCATGCCTGTTAACAAAAGAAGTATTAAATGGCATTTGTGTTTTGGCTTAGCTCTTATTTCTATGTTAGTGCAACAGCACAGAGCAAGTATGAAATATGCTGAATTAGATCAACATAAACACATTTCTAGAAAATTTTTTACATCAGCTGCAGTATGCTATGAATATAGCACTAAACTGAAAGGTTTGTTCTGCCTCTGAATATTTGTTGCATATATACAGACACTTCATCTGACTATCACAGTTGCAGCACAAGTGCAGAAATACCACTTTGGCTCCAGGCAAAGCCTGCTCTGTATCTGTCTGGGTGTACTAAACTTGCGTGCTACAGCAGATGAACACAGGTACCCTGCTTCCATGCAGCTCTAGCCTAGAGGCTGCTTTGCTGCTCCTGCAGAGTTAAGGCAGCTTCTTTCACAGCCAGCTTTCCTTATTCTGAACCAACTACCTTCATGCAGGAGAGTAGTGAACTGTCATCCAAGCTAACTCCGCATGGAGCCAACCTAATCAATCAGACCTATTAACTCTGGCTCAGCTCAAATGCTCTCAGGTTCAGGCACTCCTGAACAACACTCCAGATTTCAGGCAGCTTTTTAATCTCAAGGACGTGCTGTATGAACACACTGAACAACGTGAGATATGCACAGCAGATGAGCTACCAAGCTTCCTACAAACCTGAAAACTGGAAAGCGTAATTTAAAATACACAGCTCCAAAAGACTCACTCCAGGGCTCATCTAGACATGAACCGAGCTGGACTCAAACCCGAACCTGTGCAGAACCACTGCCTGTGCCTGCACTTTGCTTTCCAGGACACTCAATAGCACCCATATTTCCTGATTTTTCTCATTATTCAGTATTGCTAACTCACCCACTAAATTAGATACTGGAAAATTGATTCTAAGGAGAAAACACCTGTAACAAATTCATCAGTGGCACAGCTGAACTCACCAGACGAACGGCACACAAGCCATACAGGCACGTTTGGTTTAGTTGTAATTTTAGTATCAACCTGAAAAGTTATTGTATGCTACCTAAAGTTAAAGGCGTTTCAAACACACAGACAGCACAGACATTTGAAACACTGGCTGTGTATCTTGGCCTACTTCCTACCAATATTTATACATATATATATACACACACCATTAACAAATTGTGGGTGGTATTACTTGCATAACATTTGCAGTATCACAGAAGGCCAAATAAGAATCTAAAGGAGAAATATGACTGAGAAAAACTAGTTTGGTAAGAATTTGGAGACTTTTTTTAGCCAACTATAAAGATTAATTTGACAAATTCAGAAAGCAACATTGTATGCACATTTACACAGACTCTTTAGAGCAATCCTCTATGTTGTACCTTTTGCCCAGATTTTGATAAGTATGTACCAATCGTTAAGTGCCATTTATATAAGAGCTTAGAGAGAAAAAGAACATAATCTGTGTTAGACACTTCTCAGAGTAAGAAAAATACAGTTGGTAAACTGAAGAGAGCAATTAAAAAATTCCATGTGAAGTAGAACAGATCAGTTTAAACTGTGGGAAATTATAAAACTGTTAATTAGTTCTCTTCAGACAATTCTTTTTTTGGTCACTACTATGGCTTTTCTGGGAACAAAAAAAAAAATCGCAGTATGTCAAAGGCAGTTGCAGCTAATCCAATCTGCAGTGGACTAGAGGAACAAAGAACAGCTAAGTCACCATATTTCCACAGAGGAGTGAAGACTCGTTATTGCATACATCCCAGTATGCTCAGTGCATTCGCAAGCTTGAGGCTGCGCGTTAGCTTTGTCACTGAAATGGAAATACCACATTTGTATAAGGAATACAATTTATGTTAAAGAGCAAATCTCGGTGTTTTTTTCCCCCTTGCCAAAACCGACAGCAACTTGATTCACAAGGGCTCAAATTCCAAAGACTCAAAAGATTCTGCAATCACTTGCTGAACATTCGGTGCCAAGCTGCAGGCAGTACTGCTGCCTCAGCTGCATCCTACCAGCAGAAAGGAAGAGGGATAATGCAAACAAGGCAGTGTGTCAGCACAACAAATGAGAGCAAACATCCCCACCTGTAGAATACTGCGAAGCGCATGGACTTGACTCTTTTTAACTTCTGAAGTGTCCAGGTTACACAACTTTCAATTTCAACAGCTGACCTTTTTTTCATTTCTTCAGAAAAAGTTTATGTATTAAACACCGCAAGTTTCAAAGTAGAGGCAACATTCAGGTTCCAGGTAACAGAGTTCTTAAAAATAATACTACATAATTTTGACACAGTATTCATGCTGCTTATTTTCAGTATCTAAGTGCCAATTTCTTTAAAGCCTTTTACCAAAAAAAAGGTTTCAACATACCCCTAACTCGGTATTTCAATGGCTTTAATGAATGTATGCTTGTATCTCGGCACACACAAGCTTCAAATTGAAACATAACACCACACCTAGAACGCCTCCCAGAAATTCCCTACTCTTTCCATTTCTACTCAAACACTGAAATAACAGGAAAAAGGCAGAAAGGGTATTTCACAGCTTGTTCGAGCCTGAAGACCATATTTCAGATAGAGAAATCTGTAGGCATTAGGTGACAGAAGTTTGCTTAGATAAATTGAGTAAGGCTGGATTTTAATGTGAGTGTGATATACTCCAGTCTCAAGTGTGACATGGCCTAACTGCACCTACTAGCAAACCAGCAACCCATAAATCCAGAAAACGAAAACCTCTAAATTTAGACAAGCACAGGAATAACCAGGAACCTACTCTCAGGGAAGAGAAACATCAGAGACCCACAGACTTCTTTTTCCACCAAGTTTGACTCAAGAAAAAAAGAGGGACCATATCCAGACCAAATTAGGTAAGCAACTGAAAAGAAAGAAGCAAAGGCTTTTGAGGAGTTACGCTGGGAAACTTTAAATAAATAGTTGCCACCACCATTCGAGCACACGCGAAGTTTCACCTGTTGTTAGCCACTGCAGTCAGTCAAGGGCAGAACGAGAAGCTTAAGTAACTTCTAACTGCTCAGGTCTTTGAAACACGCGGCCTTATAATTGAAACTACAGCAACTATTAGGTATGTAACAGATCAGAATACACACCCGGTATCTCCCAATCCATGAAGAAAAATCACCTAAAGGAGAAAAAAAACAAACAAACAACAAAAGGCAGCGCTATGGGTATCGTTGCGGATTAGGACCGCAAACGCCCCTAACCCCGGTAGCGCAGACGCCCACGCAAGATCTCGCACCGCTCGGCCCACGACGCCGCTTTCTCAGACGCGCACTCGGCCCCGCTCACTCCCCGGCCCGGCCCGGCCTCCCCGCCGCCATCGGCCGCCACACGGCGCCGCGGGGCCCCCGCG
>Ga0065711_1039294_pt1 | contig 17959 bp, 9 predicted proteins | sample Hoacrofraction12_FD_59098 | JGI IMG/M metagenome (GOLD analysis project Ga0065711, IMG submission 59098) | Hoatzin crop microbial communities from Cojedes, Venezuela - Epithelial fraction 12 v2 (version 2) | ecosystem: Host-associated > Birds > Digestive system > Esophagus > Crop | place...
CCAGCGTGACGTCCCATGGTATGGAATACCGGGCTCTGTTTGGCCAGGTGGGGTCAGCCCCCACCCCCCGGCTGTGCCCCTTCCTGGAGTCTGGTGAAAATTAACCCTGTCCTGGCCAAACCCAGGACATACATGCAAGTGCACCTCCTCTTGTAAAACCGGTGGTCAGTGTAGATGTCTGATTCATCATGGTCATTAAATTTTCACATACAGCCTATTATAATATACAGTTTGTCAATCACTTGCTGTGCAAATGTTTTCAGTGGAGAAAAAAAATCTACTCCATTGCTAAGCCTATAAAACATATAACTGCACTGGGAGGATGGTGGTGTATTTGAATTAAGCAGCATCTCTAATGTAACCTACTGGATTTCTGAAGGACCACCTCACGTACTAAACAGTCACAATATTTGAATATGAAAATGTTCTCAGTGTTCACAGTGAGTGACAGTACCCTGAAAGCAAAGTAACTTTTTCTCAAAATGTTTTTATCATCATTTTGAAACCACTGAAACCAGGAGGCAGAAATAAGTGGGTAGACTTTAGAGCAAGTTTTGGTCATGCTTGTTCATAACAGGTAGCGATATCATATGTTATTTTAAAGTCAAAGATCAAGGGTGTAGGTGACACATTGTAGAAGCAAAGTTTCTAGCCAAGGTAAAGTTTACCCTCTAGAATGGTAACAAGTAGGACTAAAATTAGTACTACCAACTAGACAGTAAAAATATGCTTTATTTTTTTTAAACTGACAGCTTGACTTCTATGGCTCTTTAATGTGTAGGAGCAGTTCTAAGGCCAGGCTTCAGATTCACTGTCCCTCTACTACAAGGACAGATGGGAATTATATGCAGACTGACTCTAGCCTTGTTCAGGATGGTTACAAGGAAAATATGGCTGGGAAGTACTGATCTGCAGGGAGACACCGAGCTGCAGAGCATTCAGTTCATATGGATCTCAACACAGCTTCTGAGAGCAAGGCCAAGTTTATCTTGCAGACTGCCATGTAGCTTGTTCATAGCTAGTTTACATATTTCTAGTATTTCTGCTGATTTAGAGACCACTATTCTGTGAAGACTTTTCTTCATTGAACAATTTTATTTATCTAACACTTTAACTTTTTTGAACGTTTTTTTCGCAGGAGGTCTCAGGTGGAGGGTAGCTGTGGCTTCAGCAGCTTTGTAGAGGAATTCATGCATTGCAAGAAAGTCTGTCTCTGCTGATTAAAGTGCAGAGTTTGGCCTTAATGTATTGACAGGCTCTAAAATAGGAGGCAAAACCTGTTTAAGTAAGAGCCTTGTTCTGTGGACAAACTTATATTCTGTGAAGTTTTTCAGTATTCTTTAATAGAGTGACAAAATGCTTATTCCCCTATAAAAAAAGATACTTCAAATTATTTCCTCAGAGTCTGAGGAAATGTTAGCTGTCAAATGTGAACAGTGTGTAACAAGAAATTGCCTAGCCTGGAAAGGCAAGCAAAGCATTTCTTTAGATTGTGGGGTTCTGTTTTCATAAATGAGATTAGAATCCTTTAAACTTTACCATACATTTGAATTATGTAGTAAACAGCTACCCACTGGCAAAGCTATGAAACCTTTCAGAAAGTCTAATTTAATGATATATTTTAGTACACCCAGCAAACTACTGCAATAAACTCTGCCACTGCATGCAAGAGCAGAAACGAATGCCAATTCTATACTTGGCAATCTGGAAATCCTAAAGATGATGTACTTTCTGCTTTGCTGTATAAGAGCTTCCACCCCTTGGCAGTAAGAGTCATGGTGTTTAGATTTAATTTTCTTTAATGTAATCATTTTTTGCCTGCTGCATTTAAGGCGATTTGAATCAATATCCCATGCAAGTCATTAAGAGTCCATAGCTGTAACAGTTACAAATGCTGAATCCTCTGAAGAAAAAAACATTTGTACTGAATGTCCTGCTTTCTCTCATTGGCTGTTTATAACAATATTCACTTTGATTTCATTTTTTAAATAGAAATAATAATATGTTTAATAATATTTGCATACAGACAGATGTTTCCTATCTTATACTGAATCTTGAATTAAAAAAAAATCCTCATTGAAAGAACAAGTTCTGCTCTCTAGTCCTCTTATTACAAGATAGAAGGTTGTGACTGAATCAGGTCTGTCAAGTCTTGCACTTTGCTTTTAGCTCAAGGATCCATTCACACGACACTTCCCAGAATATGGCACATTCCTAATGCAACATCTGTGGCTGCACTTCTGCTGCTTCGAGACATCTCACAAGGATTTCTACCATATTAGTTGTACCCAATGAATGGCTTCTCTAAGAAGGAAACACTGTGGTACCATGAAGCCACCTTGGAGCTCACATACCTTCTAAGAGGACCCTGCAGCCAGTGCAACCTCAGGCCAAGGCACAGACTTAGAGCTGTTTTGTCCCACAATTTCGTGTAACACAGCTGAGAAAGTAAAAGGTGCCCTCTCACAGGACCCAGTATGGGGAAAGATATACACTCAGTGTGTATTGTTCAATGTTATTAGCAATTAGAGAATATGTCTGAGATACCTTACCCTATACACATTATAGAACAGTTACATAGCAGTTTTGGTGTTGATACAAGAGCCTCTTCAACAGCAAATACTAATGATAAAGATTCATGACATTTTACTACAGATTGAGGTTTCCAGTTTTGGTTTTTGTTCATTGTGTTCAAAGAAATATTGGATTAAATAATTTAAGAATACTGATTTCTTATGAATGTGAAAAAGCATACAGCTTTCTACCATTAAGATACATTTTCCTTGCATATTTAATTTCTGGTGTGCATTCACTTCCTGCACTCAAAATCATATTTTGTTATTCAATAGTCCAAAGTGGGGCCATATTCCTGCCCTACCTCTCCCAACAGGACCAAGTGTTACATTCATCCTTCAAAGCGTGTGTCCTGTTAGAATCCAGGTGCTACCAAACTGGCAGAATACTAACTGAACACTGACAGATGAACGTCTCCCTCCAGAGATAAATTTAATCCAAAAAGCAGATCCTCAGGGTGTGCAGCTCCACAAATATTGGGAATTCTGTGGCTACCAATGGAAACCGGTCAAGCTGTGACGTGACAGTTTATAAAGTAGATGACATTTCCGCTTGTATTAGAGGCTTGCATGTTTTGCTTAAAGAAAGGATGTGCCCTACACCATTCAATTTCAGTGAAGTTTTTGCTGTCAAAGGAGAAAAAGGAAGCTTCAGTACAGAAGTGACATTCTGGTAGACCAAGTGAGTCAAGCCACCATGGACCAGCGGGGGAAACCCTGCCATCAGGACAATCTACAGCAAGTTTTTCATTACTCTTCTGAATAAACCATTTCAAATTGCCCTCCTTTAGTTTAAATTTTTTTCTGGAAAATAAATATTCAAGGGACATTTTGCAGTGATACAACCCTCAGGGAGACAAAGCAAACTTCTCCAGTATCAACCCCCACCATGGCATGTGAGAAACAGTAACTTAAAACAAGTTACCTTTCTTCACTCATGACTCAAAATCATCAGTACGAACTACAGAAGCTGCCAAAAATTCAAGCATTTAAAGATACTGCATATAGATGCTTATTCTAATTGCTAAATGAGATGACTGGGCATAAAAAAATGGCTTATGAGCTATCCAAGAGAAAGGGATCCTACTGTTTTTCCTCCAATCAAAACTTGTGAGATGTAAGGAAAGAACAATAGAACCAATACGCATGATTTACTATTTAGACTTCATAAAAAATAGGGTTAGAGAAGCACAGACATAGCTCCAGCACACAGGATAGACTAAAAGAACCTTAGCCAAATGCTTGGAGGAAGTTGTAACTAAATAGGGTTAGAGAAGCACAGACATAGCTCCAGCACACAGGACAGACTAAAAGAACCTTAGCCAAATGCTTGGAGGAAGTTGTAACTACAAGCACTTCAAGAAACTGTTCATCTAAAATCTTACACAGGCTGGCTTTGTCTCCTTCAGTTCAAATTTGTTAGTATCTAGGTTAAGGGATAAAAACAATCTGCTATGACCCTTTGACAGACATAGTTTAAATTAGCAATATACTTTGTATTCAGTAGCCCTTAATTACAGATATGATATTATCATCCAAATCTTCAAATGTAATATTTTATGAGTCCTCAAAACTAGGTCTTTTGATCAGTGAATGCAAACCCATACAGTTAGAATCAATGAGTATTTGAGGTTTTTTGAAAAGATGTTGTAAATACTGACATACATTGGAAGATTCTTTTAATTCTTTTTTACTGCTAGGAAGTAATAAAATTGTTGCACACCTTCTGGTATCCCATCTCCTAATCAATATGAATTCCCAGTAACAAGCAATGAATTCCAACGTAATTGAAACAATTAGCCTAACACTGTTGTCAAGAAAATACACTATTATACTTAATGACATATTAAGTATTAATTTCTTAATCTAATTTGAAGTATGACTGCACACAGCCTCTCCATGATATTCACTGTTAATAATACAACTGTTGGCTGTAAGCCTGCAAAGCAATCACTGTGAGTTTACATTGGCATATAGGGTCTGCACATTTGTATTGTATTGTAGAATCTAGCGTACAGGGAAAATGGAAATGAAGAAGTACTGCAGAGCTTGTTTATATTTGGCTCTCCTAATCTGGAAATCTTTTCTGAAGAGAGCAAGATCACCCATGTAAAGTTTGAGAAACAAGGCTCAGATTTATGCAGAAATAACCTTGGAATAACTCATTACTACACAACAACAATAATCAGTAATTCAGTTGTATTCTCAATAATAATTCTTAAAAATTTAATTCTTAAATTAGATTCTGAACCTTCAATTCTTAAACCAGAAGATGCCAGTAGTTTATCACATTCATTCTCATTTGGATTGTGTGTTTACATGTAATTATGCATATTAGATGAAGGATATATACATCGTAAAGCACTACTCCCTCTGAAAAACACGTAGTCTTTATAAAGATAGTAGAAAATAATAAAGATGACAAAAAGGGAAGATGTTTTCAATACCCTTTTAGACATAGGAGAACTGAGAAACAATTTCAGCAAGATGTCTCTCGTTTAGACTCCTGCACATAACTTGTCGTCTAAATTCCTCCATAGCAAAAGGAAACATCTAGACACTTACCTCACATGTATAGATCATCTCATCCTGAGGTACACATCAAAAGCAGTTCAGTAAAGTTGTGCTATAAAAGTGACTGTTAAGGGAAATCAAGTATTTTAGCTCACATCTAGCTCTCTGGTGTCCATGACTGATTCTATACCAACCAAGGAAATTGCGAGTAGGCTTTCTTTCATCTAATTTTCACCATCCGAATAATAGAAATCTAGTCTTAGCTAATTTTCTTTGATCTTTCTACAGTTAATAAAGACAAGCTTGTCCAGAATGTAATCATTTTGTATCTGTCTTTGAATGGAATTACTTTCTGGAGCTTGAACGATGTATTTACATCTTAAATGTCTTAAATTACAGTAGGGAACCTCACACTCTCTGACTTACTCCAGCCTGTGCAGAAAAACTACAGCAAATTAGGATATCAAGCAAAGTGTCAAATCCCAGATGACTATTTCAGCCAAAAAAATTTTTTTCTTTTCTGAGGTGTCTCTTTTTATTTGCTGTCTGATAAAACAGTAGTGAAATACATATAAAGGACCTACCTTGTATTAGGAAGATCTTAAAAACCTTGTTACATAAAGACCTCTGTTCACACACAAGATCACTTTCTGCACACATAAAATATACCCCGCTCTAGAATGATATTCGTATAATATAATAAAACTAAGCAGAAATTTAGTGCAGAGAATGGCAAATATCATTCCCCAAGGTCTATTTCATAAGCTGGCTTTCATCTCAGAAGAAATTGCATCAAGACCTATATCCTGTCCCTGCTGTGACCACACAGCCTACAGTTTATTTTATTTAACAGTCTCACTGGCTATTTTAGGAACCACTTATCTAGACAAGTAACAGAAGTAGAGGGGACATTTTAAGAAAATGTAGAAATGAGTTAGCATTTTTTGTAAACAAGAAAAGTCAGTCCCATATGACACAACACATCATATGTCACCAAAATATAATTCTGCATCACAGTTTCATAAACACTGCATAAAAAATTACTGGAAAAAAATGATGTAAGAATATATAAAATGGAGTATTTCAAAGAAGAGTGTTTCTCTGGTTTCAAGGCTCATCGAAAATTTCTACGAGCTATTGGATTCTTGTGTTACATCAGTCAAAAGATCCTTGATCCTTCATGTGATTGTACCTATCATCATGAGATGAATGCTTAATTAATGATCCTGTATCACCATTATTACTATTAGACTCATTTGCCACTGAATCAATAGCAGCCTGATCTGCCTCTAAAGATCACAGCATTTGCAAGACTTTACTTTTGTTCATGGATCATCTGAGATCTATATGTAGAGCTTTCATGTCAATAATGGTGAGACAACAGATGAGAAAACAGCCACCAATGTGATTTTGTGATGGAGTAGTCCCACAAATGAACAGCTTCAAATACAAAGCAGAGGACATGTGAAAAAATACTTAGCAAAAATTTTAAAATTTAGAGTCCTAAATGCACAATTTGGAAACTAAGCAAAAAAAAGACAATTGTCAGTGTTTATCTATGTCCTGGTTTTGGTTAAAACAGAACCAATTCTCTTTTAGAGAATCTTCCTTACAGCTAAGTTCTTCTATGTAATTGCATTTTTCTGAAGCTAGCTGCATATTTCACAGACAGTGTCCACTCCAAAGCTGAGAACACCTGAAGTTTATAGTTACACTGAGCTAACGGTAGGAAAGCAATGGAGAAAAAAGCCCCTGTTTTTAATTATCACTATAGCAGACAAGGTCACCAACAGACCTCGTAGGTCCCACAAGTGAGGACTTGGAATGGGTCGTATTTGCGGGGAGGGGAGGACAGGACAGGTGACCCGATATTGACCAGTGAGGTATTCCATGCCATGCACGTCATACTCAGTTTAAAGCTGGGGGATCACGAGGGTCTCGCTCTCTTCATCCACGGCCGCCTTCTGAAGAGGACCCTGCTTGTTGTTCTGCCTGTGATCCTGATCCAGATCCCAATCCGTGCATTCCTGAGTCCAGTTCCTGCCCACTGCCGAGACCAGTCCGGGACTTCCTGGTGCTGCCTGGAAGCTTCTGGCAGGAAACCAGTGCCCTGGCACCCAACTCCGGGAAACTCAGTATCAGTTTTGTATATTTTACATTATTTCTCTTATTATTAATATTTTAGTATTATTAGTGTTATTAGTAACAACTTTTCTATTCAATTTGTAAGTCTCTCTCCCTTTTCCTCCTTTCCCTTCCAGGGGAGGGTGGGGGTTAATAGAGAGCATCTGCCACCCAGTTTATTGACATCCTGCTTTAAACCATGACAGTCTAACATGCTAATGGGAGAGATTTTCAAAACATCTCTAGGAGCTGAAGCATGATACCACTGTGAGTCAGTGGGAAAAGTGATCCTAAACCATGTAAACATGTCAAAAATTGTAGACTGTGTATCACAGAATAACAGAATCACATAATGGTTGAGGTTGTAAGGGTCCTCTGGAGATCATATGGTCCAACTCCTCTGCTCAAGCAGGACCACCTAAAGCCGGTTGCCCAGGACTGCTTTTTCTGATATCTCTAAGGATGGAGATTCCACAACCTCCCTGGGCAACCTCTTCCTAGTGCTCCATCACCCTCATGGTAAAAGTGTTTCCTGATGTTCAGATGGCACCTCCTGTGTTTCAATTTGTGCCCGTTGCCTCTGGTCCTGTCACAGGGCACTGCTGAAAAGAGCCTGGCTTCATCCTCTTTGCACTCTCCCTTCAGATATTTATAATTTATACATTAATAAAGTCCCCTCTGAACCTCCTCTTCTCTAGGCTGAACAGTCCCAGGTCTCTCAATCTTTCCTCACACGTGAGGTGCTCCAGTCCCTTGATCATCTTTGTGTCCCTTCTTTGAACTCTCTCCAGTATGCGAGTATCTTCATGTCCCTGGTACTGAGGGACCCAGAACTGGACACAGTCCTTCTTGCAGTTTAGCTTGGCTGGATACTAGGTGCCCACCAAAGCTGCTTTAGCCCTCCCCCTCCTCAGCTGGACAGGGGAGAGATACAATGGAAGGCTCGTGGGTCAAGGTAAGGACAGGAAGACATCACTGACCGATTGCTGTCACAGGCAAAACAGATTGCACTTGGGGAAATTAGTTTATCACCAAACAAATCAGAGACGGACAAAGAGAAATAAAACCAAACCTTAAAAATACCTCCCCCCCACCCCTCCCTTCTTCCTGGGCTGACCTTTACTCCCGTGTTCTCTACCTCTTCCTTGCCGGCAGTACAGGGGGATGGGAAATGGGGTTTGAAGTCTGTTCATAACTTTGTCTCTGCCTCTCCTTCCTCCTCACACTCGTCCCTTGCTCCAGCTTGGGGTCCGCCCCACAGGAGACGGTCTTCCATGAAATTCTCCATGGGCTGTCGCTCTTCGCAAGCTGCTCCAGAGTGTGTCTTTTCCATGTGGTGCAGTCCTTTGGGAACAAACTGCTCCAGTGTGGGGTCCTCCATGGGCTGCAGGACGAGGTCTGCTCCACCATTAACCTCCATGGGCTGCAGGGGGACGACCTGCCTCACTGTGCTCTTCTCCATGGGCTGCAGGGGAATCTCTGCTCCGGTGCCTGAAGCATCTCCTCCCCCTCCTTCTCCACTGACCTTGGTGTCTGCAGAGCTATTTCTCTCACATGTTCTCACTCCTCTCTCCTGCTGCAATTGCTATCATGCAGGGGTTTTTTCTTTCTTAACTATGTTATCCCAGAGGTGTTGCCACCATCGCTGATGGGCTTGGCCTTGGCTAGCAGTGGGTTCATCTCGGAGCTGGCTGGCATTGGCTCTATTGGATATGGGGTAAGCTTCTAGCAGCTTCTCACAGAAACCATCCCTGTAGCACCCCCGCCCCCCACCAAAACCTTGCCACGCAAACCTAATACAATAATCCAAGTGTGATCTCACCAGTGATGAATAAAGGTGAAAGATCACCTCCCTCGACCTGCTGGCAATACTCTGTCCAATATAGCCAAGGATACCATTTGCCTTCTTTGCAGCAAGGGCTTATCCCTGGCTCATGTTCAACTCAGTGTCCACCAGGACCCCCAGGTCCTTTTCTACCATGCTGCTTTCTAGCTGGGTGGCCCCCAGTATATATCATAGAATCATATCATAGAGTCATAGAACGGTTTGGTTTGGAAAGGACCTTACAGATCATGTTGTTCCAAACCCCTGCCATGAGCAGGGACACCTTCCACTAGACCAGGTTGCTCAAAGCCCTGTCCAGCCTGGCCTTAGATACTTCCAGGGAGGGGATATCCACAGCTTTTCGGGGCAACCTGTTCCACCACCCTCATCATAAAGAATTTCTTTCTTATATCTAATCTAAATCTACTCTCTTTCAGTTTAAAGCCGTTACCCCTTGTCCTATCACTACATGCCATTGTAAAAAGTTCCTCTCCTGCTTTCTTGTAGGCCCCTTTAAGTACTAGAAGGCTGCAATAAGGTCTCCCCAGAGCCTTCTTTCCTCCAGGCTGAACAGCTCCAACTCTCTTAGCCTTCCCTCAAAGGAGAGGTGTTCCATCCCTCTGACCATTTTTGTGGCCTCCTCTGGACCTGCTCCAACAGCTCCCTGTCTTTGCTGTGCTGAGACTCCAGAATTGGACACAGTACTGCAGGTGGGGTCTTGTACAGCCCCAGGCTGGGGTGGTCAGTTGTCACAAACATCCTCAGGCCAGAATGGGTAATTGTCTCAAACGTCCATCTTGAGAAACTGATAAAGATGCTCAAATTAAGCAAACTTCTAAATCAGGCATTGTGCTTTGGAATCTTCCTCATCTTGATAAAGGAATGCAGAAGACAAGCAAAACCCTGCGGAGAACCTGACCACCAGGCGTGTGTCCACCACCAGAAGAACCTGACCACCAGGCACTCACTCACCACCGGAGGACCCCAACCACCAGCTCAGAGACCACCACTGGGTCCAAGAGTGGTAATACCTTTTCTCTTATTTCTTCTCTTGCTCTGTCTCTGACACATAAGGGTAATGTTGGTATAAGTTTGTCAATCTGCTGTACTCTGTGGTTTTGTGAAATCAGACATTGTGCTCTTGACAACTTTTGCCAAGTCACTGTAAGTTTCCAACCCCACTGTGCTAATAATAATGTTATGAAGTTCCAAAGTTATCATCTTTTGTAATTCCACTGCCATTCCAAGTAGAGCTTTGTTTTTAGTCTAGCATCATGGTCCTTGTTATAACTCTCAGTACCATGCAGAGAATTAAAAAGATCAGCTTCCCCTATTCCCGCCGAGCGAGACGGGACACGTCTCACCAAAGTGGAGTATATATTGGTGTATGGGATTGTTTTTCCCCAGATGCAGGACTTCACACTCCTTGTTGAACTTCATGAGGTTCCTGGTAGCCCATTTCTCCTGCCTGTATCCATTACAAAGAGTTTAATACTGCGATAACCATCGTGATTCTTGTAACTGAAACTGAACACTTGTGTTTCTGGATCTGTTTTGGAAAAAAAAAAAGACACAAATGCATGCTTTTCCCCAGTTCATGGACAAGTATATTTTCATTTCAGTTACTTCCAGTGGGAAATACTTCAAACTGTGAGAGGTAAATACACTCTCACCTTTGTAACTTTCATACTATAACAAAACCTGCTCAGTTTTCAGGAGATGCTAAGCAGGGGCTCCCCCCATACACTCCAAGAAAATGATGGAAAGGACAATTATATTTTGTTAAGAAACAAATGTTAAGACATAAGGTAAAATTATGCCTGAGTGCACAGAATTTATTTTTTCCAATAAAGATCTAGTAATAAAAAAGATGAAAGGCTTATTAGTTGTTCTCAGTGGGAAAGTGATTTGTATTTTTTTATTATACAATACAGATTGCTCTTCAGTAACATGTAGAGAAAAGTGCTTGAACAGAACATAAGTGTCACGTGAATCAAAATCTAAATAGTCTGTTGGGGGTTTATATAATATTTTTCTATTTTTTTTTTTATAGACCAAATATCCAAATCAAAATAAGGCTGCATTAATTTGACTCACTTGAACTGGACTGGGACTTCAAGAGGGAGCCAAGAGAGAAGAATAGGCTATTGAAGCTGTTCGAGTCGACAAGCATGTCTCTTGATAGTTAAGGTTTTAAATTGCTTTCTTCATCTTCACCTCATTGGTGCTTAAGGTGTTGAGAGAAATGGCTTCAGCATGTACTCTAGTCTGATTAATTTCCATGGTACTTATAAATTTGATTCCATTATAAATTGCATTGCAAAAGTAATATCTTCAGTTAAGACAAATACCTGCACATAAACATACATAAATTCACCAGCACTGACTAGCCCTGGAGTGTTTTATCAAAACATATTGTATCAATCTGTAGTTTCCTAAACTGGCATGAAAGTAGCTGGGATGCTAACAGATAGGAGCAGTCAAAATCTGCTACAGTGATATAGGTTTGCTTTTGTTCCAGCCAAGATACAGAAATGTGAAAAGATATAAAAGGCCTGAACCTTGCATTTCAGCGTAGGCCAATTAGTGAATTCAAGTTAGTAGTTTATCAGTTTCCCCACCTCCTGTTTAGTTCTAAGCATTCTGAATTCATCTCAACTAATTTAGGTATCAATGCTAAAGGATGAAGCTAAATTTGCTTGATGGACTGAGGACCCTCTAAATATGAGAGGAATTTCCAAAGATTAAACTCTAATAAAGAGAAAACTATCTCTTTTTAAGCGTCACTTTCACCTCCTCCTCAAATATAAGAAAAAAGCTGAATACAAAATATTGAGTCATAAGGAGGCTTACCTCAAATCAGAGATAAATTAAATCTGGAAGAATTTATTCCAAAAAAACTTCAAAATGTGAAGTTACTGAATTTTTAAATACAAATCAATATGAGGTTGGTGGAAATAATGTCATGATACATTTCAGAAGTAAAGAGCTCCATATAATTTGTTTTCTCTGAGTCATACACCATCCTTTTCATTTATTTATTTATTTTTTCCACAGCTGGTGAAATTAAGGAGGTCTTCGAACTGGATTTCTTGGAATTGTGTTTTGGCCCTCTGAGCTTTGTAGCTGCTAATTTCAATATTTTATTCCAAGCCTCCCCAGATTCCAAGGCCATTTCTTTTTCTTGTCCCATCACGTAAACATTCCTGTATTCTACACAGAGAAAGGAAAATGTACCTTGAAGAACATCCAGAAAGTTTCTTATCCCAAGAAAACTCTATTAGAAGTGAATATTTCATACCATTTTTGAGAATCTCTTAAAAAAAAAGTAAAAAAACACACAGAGAAATAAGTGTTTTTTTTCTAAATATCCCATCACAATACATTTATGTTCAATGTCAGAATATTGACTCCTATGGCAAATAATGAGAAATATTAGCCTCCACAATATTTTTTTTTCAGCATTTGAACAAGTAGTTTCCTGTCTTTTCTGATTCTGCTCTTTGTGATTGAGATATCTCCATAAATATCCACAATATTACTTTTCTATCTTTTGAAAAATCTTTCTTTCAGTCTCTCCTTTCCCATGATGTACAGAGAAGATGTTAATCTCTTAATGCTGGTTAATCTTATATCCTCATTTTTCAGTCCATAGCTATATGTAATCTCACATTTTATGTAGACTGTTCAGGATATAAGCCATCTTTTTGTTTCAATATTTGTACTAAATATATTTCTGTGATATCACCATTGTAAATCAAGCAACAGAAAAAAAACACACCATTAAAAAGACCTGGAAAAAAATATTTTAAAATAAGGTTTCTTTTTTATTTGCATATTTAGAAGAAAAAATCTTATATTCTCTGTTGCCATTGGAACACTGTCTTTATTTTACAATGGGAGAACTACTCTGGATTTCTAGTGTATCATCTCTGACACTTGAAATGCTGGAAAAATGCTAACTGTCTAACTGTTAGACAGCATTAATAAAGAACTATTTGTAGAAAAAAAACAGTCATTTGAGAATGGAAATAAGAGGTTTGGAGCTAAAGACTGCATTTGTGGAAGCTATTGATGAGAGAGGATTCCCTCAGGATTCTAGAATGAGACAGGTAGACAACTATTTGTCCTAATTATTTAAAGGAATCTCGAAGTACAAGATCATAAAATGTATGCCAGGTTGTTCTTTAGAATATAATCTGAACAGATTTGGAGCTGCAGGTAAAAAGTAGACTGAATTCCTTCTATTTTTAAATCTTTATGACTATCAAAAAATAATACCAATATTCGGTACACTTAAAACGTGCTACTCAAATTTTTCTTAGAATAAGAAAAAACATCTCTAAAGTGTTACAAGAGTCATCATTTGTATTTTAAGTCTAATAGCAAGTGACAGGGTGCTTGAAGTGTACTCAAGACTGGGTAAAAGCTAGAATGCAGTACCACTGGATTTTATGTGTGCGCATGCTTGGTTAGGAGATTCGACCAATCCATATTTGTTCTATTCGTTTCCACAAAGAATAACTCTCAAGATTTAGAAAAGATAGCAGGAATACCCAGGGAATAAGATGACAGAGTCAATGTGTACTCCTTGTCAGATTTGTTCAGTTTAAGCAAGCCATGGGGACAGCTCCTGTTCTCTTCTCACAGAAGCCACTCATGAAGTCTCTCTGCTACCAAAACCTTGCCACTTAAAGCCAACAGAGAGATGAAATTGTTACTTCTTCAACTCTATTAAAATATAAGTAATGGAAGTTACTAAAGAGATTAATGACACAAAGCTCAGGAAATCTCTTGTGCTGAAGATGCATGGAGGCTGGGGAATCATTAGGGATGAATTATGGAAGCTTGCCCCATTCTCATTCTCCCACATCCCTTACCTGCCACTCTCTTACTGAAGGACACACACGTTCTTTAAGACAGAATACTGGATAAATGGTGTGCTCTGAACCAGAGCACCTCTTCTTATATCCCATATTCAGAATTTTCTGAAACCAAAAGGATGTTTTATTACTTTTCTCTTAAAATTCACAAATAGAGTTCAGCCAGATACTCTCGCTATACCATTAAAATCTCAGCATTTGAAGACAATCTTCTGTATCAGACCGAAGACTTTTCAAAGTACGCAAATGGTTGTAAAAGGAAGTGCTATTTACTCAGAACAGCCAATAACACCTATTAAAGTAGTGATGCCTCAAGAATTGTTCTATATTCAGGGATAAATGAAAGTCTTTCCTGTTTCAGAAATGCCATAAATACTGAAACTAATAAAATCTTGCTGAAATACCCTGAAAGTTTAGACTGGTCAGAAATACCACCTTTGTTCCCTTACACCTCTTCAAGCTGAAATTTTTAAGGAACAGAGCATTTCAAATCTCAGCAGAAAAAACTAAGAAGATAATGAAAATGTCTTGGAATGAGGAGGACATCTGGACCTTCTTTATTCACATTCGTAAAATGAAACACATGCTTAAAATGCTCCTGAAGTCTGTCCAATGTAAATAGTGCTAAAACATCAACCCATTCCTTGGGTAAGACAAATCACTGCAATGCACACACAGTCTAAGAAGAGATAACTGAACACTAGACATGCTTGTACTATGATTATGTACATCGTGCCACAGGCTAAACACTGAAATTTAACTTAAGCTGAAACTTTACTGAATCCAGTAGGGACACAGAAGAATTTTTTTTTTTTTTTTTTAATGTAAGTGGTTCAACAGTTGGGTTTTCTACGGCTTTCATAAAGGGATTTTTCTAAAAGGTACATGCTGGCTAGGAAGGTAAAGCCGCTTTCCTTCCTACCCTTCCCTAGTAACAAGATTATTGAAGAAGAGCAGGTCAAGCCTCTTTTACTGCAGTATTTAGTCATAAATGGCACTGGTAGCAACCTTTTACTGCTACTTACCATGTGCTTACCACTTGTATAAAGTAACTGGTCCGTGAAGTTCTGTTTGGAGATACACGGGGGTTGGTAGCTGAATTGCAGGCAGAGCAAGCTACTGAGAACGCATAATTGGCATTAGATGAGCACAAACGGATTTAGAAAATGCTTAGCCGGTGCTTGATGTTTTGCTGAAAAAGTAATATAAATAAGACAAATATATGTTTTAACAGCAAAACCCAGGATGATTATTTATTGATTATTTTATGGTTATTAAAGAGGCAAAATCAACCCCACAGCAACACACTTTCAAAGAGTCTTCTTCCCTCTCTCTTAGCATGCGCTTACACAGTATGGTCATGCTTTTGGAACACAGGCAGCCAATGCCAAGCACCAGAGCCTTAAATTCACTCAGATCTGAGTTTCACTTCTACATTCCACACTCCTCAAAAGAAATTCAAAGCTCAGATACACCCACTCTCACAACTTCAATCTTTAGTTATTAGGCTTCCAGGAACACTGCTGGACGTCTTAAATCATGTTAAAGTTGGTCTCTAAATAGGATTTTCGAACTTCAGAAGAAATGCATAAGCAGAGTAATGCTCTTTCTTCTTATCTTGTATCACCAGTGCTTACACTAATTTCAACAAAATAATCTGCAAAAGGCACAGATTTCATAAATTAGCAACACAGTACCCGTTGTAATCCATCCTTTAGACCATCTGTAGGCATTGCATCAAGAAGCGGGAAAAAAGGAGTATAAAGCAACAATGTAAAAGTTAAATCTCTGCCTGAAGCACAGAGGGTCATGTGAGTCCTGATACCAGGCTCTGTTTTTAATGAAAAGCAATTTAAGGAAGTTCTTTATAAAGTGGAACAGTCAGGCTGCAACTGGATAACATAATAGACTTTTACTGCACTATTTGCTCCTGCTATCATATTCTTGACTAGTGTTCTTAGGATTTATAGGACTTTCTCAGAGGTCTTTTTCTTCAGAGTTCTGGATTTGAGGGTTTCTTTGCTTTTCTTGCTCCTCTCTTGTAAATTACTGTTGTCATGTCATGGGACCACAAGTGTTTATTGTGAAAAGTCACTAATGAACAAATGACCCTGCCACCCGGAGCACTTACAGCCTCATGTTGAACTCCAGCTATATAAAAAAAAATTCTTCCCAGGCTATTGATTCACTGGCAGTGTTTGATTGTACCCTGGAGGCAGGTGACAGCTAGGCAACTAGGTTCTTACTGTTTTACACTCCCTATTACATAAACCAAATAAATCTTCTCCAAATGAATTCACGTTTTTTCTCACTTCTCTACTATGTGACAGTTCAGTATTGAACAATCTGTATGTTGTCTCCTTCTGGGATATTGAAACGAATTTTTTTGTAATCTGCATAACAATAAATTTCTAGACCCTTGATTTAGTTTTTAGATAGTGGTATCATTCATTGTGCTCGACAGATTTTTGAAGCTGTCAGGTCCAAAACATGACTTCTCTAATAATTACTATAGTCTTCTTGTGTTATTCTGATTATCTCATTTTGAAAAACATGTCCACCAACTAGAAATATGGGCAACACCTACAATATCAGCTGTTTTGTACTGTGTCCATAAATGTAGAAAGCTGGCCTCCGGAGGAGTGAAATGAGACTTTAGGGATCAGGCTAGTCTAGAATATGAATGTCTTGAAGAAAAGCTACAAGACTGCTCCAAAAAAGTCTCTACATCTTGACCAAAATTACGTTAACTAGCCTACTTCCTCAGGATGAGAAATAACCTGGACACATACTTAATAACCACAGCAGAAAGAAAAGCAAATGATTCCAGAGTCTTACTGGACTCCTGTACTGAGAGGTGCTAACACAGAAGGTGAAATTTTGTTATCTTCATTTGAAAATCTCATTCAATTTAGAGTGCACAGTGTCCTTCACTTTCTGATATATACAATAATGTGCATCACTGTGGTATTAAGAGCACAGTAATCTTAAGAAAAAGCTGCAGGAACAAACAAGCAGTGATCTCAATGGACAGGAGTAGCCACAGGTGTGGTTAAATCAGGAACATTTGGACATTCAAGAAAGGTTGTCTTGAAAGACTTCTCTTCTGATTGTCTGTTTTCTCCAGCTCTTTCTCCACTCTCTTTTCAGCTTCACTTTGTACCTAGCCTTGTGACCTTCTTATCATCTGCCCTCTCTCACACCTTTTCTGTACCCTTGTCATTGTTTACGTCTTCCTAACTCCCTGCCTCCAAATAACTGTGTATTTAATGTGGCTGTCCTGGAATCAAGAACTGTCACTTTTTTTTTTTAATTTGAAGCCTTTTTTCACCTTGCGTCATCTTTTTTTCTGTGTCTTGGTATCATCTATGTCTGTCTTGCCGTCTCTTTCTGAGTTTGATGATTAAACACAGGGAATGGCTTCTCTACAAGGAACTGTTGGGTAAGTTAGGACTCTTCAATATGCATAACAGACAGTTTTAAGTAGGTACGCTATAAAACAGGTTTTCAAAACTGTGACTGTTGTGGGTGGATAGGGTTTGACTGGTCACAGACGATTTCAAAACAATGTGCCACCAAATGAGGACTCTGGGAGCAAGGAGATAAAAGGGCAGCAGTCCTTCCTACAAGTAACAGTGGATCTAGAGAACCCTAACAAGTACACTGTGGGGGACAAAATGTGCACAGTACTTCTTCTGTTCATAGTCACCGCTGGAGACAGAATATGGGTCTGGCCACAGCCAGAACTGTTCTTCATGTGAGTAGACAATGCTAACCACAAAATGATCATTCTCAGAAACTAGCAACATAAGAACTTCCCAGTAATAATCACAGAATCACAGAATCACAGAATGGTAGGGGTTGGAAGGGACCTCTGTGGGTCATCTAGTCCAACCCTCCTGCCAAAGCAGGGTCACCTACAGCAGGCTACACAGGACCGTGTCCAGGCGGGTCTTGAATATCTCCAGAGAAGGAGACTCCACAACCTCCCTGGGCAGCCTGTTCCAGGGCTCCGTCACCCTCAGAGGGAAGAAGTTCTT
>Ga0065711_1039295_pt1 | contig 17959 bp, 8 predicted proteins | sample Hoacrofraction12_FD_59098 | JGI IMG/M metagenome (GOLD analysis project Ga0065711, IMG submission 59098) | Hoatzin crop microbial communities from Cojedes, Venezuela - Epithelial fraction 12 v2 (version 2) | ecosystem: Host-associated > Birds > Digestive system > Esophagus > Crop | place...
GGGGGGGGGGGCGGGGGGAAGTAGTGCTACTAATCCGTGACTTCTAAAGTATGAATATGTTTCTATTTAGATGTAACAAAGATGGATATGCAAGTTATTTAGCCCTACAAAGAGCTGCCATCATGAGCTGACAAAAAAAGGCCTCTAATAAGCTAGAAAATATCCGAAGGCGTATGCTGCAAGCACTGCCACCGGGCACACCGCAAGATTCACAGTTGCTTTAAGTTGCTGGTGGATCAGCAGTTTTCTAGCATGAAACAACAGGACGCAGAATTTCTCCCTCTGCCTGTTTGATCATGTGCACTGCATTTTATCTGCTGAGGTGGTGTCTGGGTCTGTTCATTTAGGTATCATTTCCAGTTTTAGTAGTTTTAGTCTTATAAATATGAACAGAACAAAGCAGGCTGAAAGATTAGAGGCGAGCATTTCAAAGCGTGTAATAAGAGGGCGAATATTGTTAGGTGATTTTGTGTTTGATGTCTGTTTATTAAACTCTTGCTCATGTGAACTAACCCTGTGTCTCTGCCGCTGAGCGAATAGCCCTTCTGCAGCGTGTACGCGGTGGGACTTCCTGCGACGCTGCCGTAGTTCTGGGGTTCCCCTACCCAGCCAGTCAGTGCCAGTTTTCTGGCCCATTGGTGTTGCGTAAACCCACGCAGTCTGCTCTTGCGTTCCCATGCCGCGTTACGGGAAGCACGTTATAGTAATTACACTCCCAACGGATCGGACCACCTGTGAAGATAAAGAAACTCTAGCTGACGAGTGTTAGTCGTACACGCTCCCTGTGGAATCTCACTAGAGGGCACTCCTGGTTTTAGCATTAAAAAGATTCTCCTACCAACTTTATTTTCTTTGCTGATACTGGGGTGAGCTACCTGAGCCAAACTGTGGAGACTCCACCATGGCTATGGAGACTGATAAACCTTTGAAAGAAAGTTGTCTCACAGACAAGAAGGTCTTGGGAGGTGCTTTCATAGGAAGAAGAGAATTGAACCTTAAGAGACTGCAGGTGTAACTGTGTGGAGACATCCTGAGCTGGAGGATTTGCATATGGTCTTTTGTGATTCAATTTAAAAAAAAAAAAAAAATTTGAGATCTTCAGTTACTAACTGTATTTGTGGTACAGATGCCTGGAAGGGAATTGGTAAGGAAATTTTTGCCGACTTTTCACACTGAGCATGCTGTCTGAACTGCTGTGTTTGCACTGAGCAAGGACTCGGCCTGCCTGCTTCCTTAATATATTATTATACGCAGTTGAATGATAACAGGAGTAACCACAACTCAGTCTTAGTGGGCAGAAATGACATTTAGTGAGGAATTTAGTTGAAGAACAAGAGCAAGCTGCTAGATTCTGGAGGGAGCAGACCCAAGTTTACAGCTTGTCTTATATCGTGACTAAGGGAAAGCAAGCAGTTTAGAGTGCCATTAGTGGATACATGACTTATTTTGGAAACAAATTTTGAGCTTTCAAACTCCCTAGGAACTGCTGAACAGCGGAGCCTTTTTTTGATTAGTAACGCAGCTCATCGAGATGTCAATAATTATGTAAAACAGTGTATCATCTTGATTGCCCCATGGTTGGCAATTGGTGAGGGGCTGGAGCCTGCTTTGCGAGCAGCCGTGGGCGTACGGGCGGCTGCCTCTGCAGGGACCGTGCGGAGGGACGAGGCGCTCCAGGGCAGCCTGCCGGCCAGCCACCAGCCGGCGAGAAGCGCAAGCCTTGCGTTAGCAAAGGTGAGCTGAGGCGGTGGCCTGTCTGTTCCTGGGAATTCATTCCATGCCGGCATGTCCGAGGCCGGTGATGTGGGAGACGTGTGCGAGAGGTTCGCAAATCTGTTTACTTTCAAGGTTGTAAATCAGTAGCACTCTCCTCTATTAAGGCTATGCCAGGGCAAACAGGAAAGTGCTAATGGTCTTGCCCAAAGTGTCATGTTCTTCATGCTTTCTTTAAAAATTTGTGGTAGAACAAACGCTGATAAGGACAAGGAGCCTAAGTAATCTCAGTATCTTGTAATTTTTTGTAATAATTAGAGGTGGTAATACATTGCACTGGACTCTAGGCTTGTTTTCTTTCAGGATATTCATCTAAGTGAGCTTTTGTAACTTGGCTTTCTGCATAGCTGAGTGAGATGTATTTAATTTAAAGAAAACACTTGTACTGCCATATACTTCTAGATACTTTTATGTTACCTCTGTGATTGGGCAAATGGAGTAGTTAATAATTTTTAGGTATCTATTTCCATAATGCGCTGGGAAAGCGTATTATCCCTATTCCACTGCTGTTAAACAAGTGCATAGGAAGACCCTGTGACTTGCCCAGGCTTCCATGGGAGGAATGGCAGAGGAGTTGCGTGCGGCTTCCCAGATCCCTTAACTAGGGCTCCAAATAATGGAGAAATTCCTCCTGTTTCATTATGTATGAAAAATGTTTACATTTGCACATGTTAGTGTAACGAATGAGGCTTGGATAAATTACTGAATATATTACATAAAATATCCATGTCCTATAAAACTCAAGCCTCTGGAAAGGTCCCTTCACCGTGTTTATTTTTAGCAATCTCTGGAAGTGAGTATACCTACATTTTACTAATGGGAAAGCAGAATGTGCAGTAACATATTTACATACAATTTACAATAAAATATGGATCTTGTTAATCATGTGAGAAACACGTTTTTATAGTGAGAAACCAAGGATCATGCAGTAATTAAGGACTCTCTTTTCAGATACTTTTAATTCTACCCAAATTAAAATGAATGTGCTTCGTCACATCAGCACGCAATTTCAGGAGTGTCAAGGAAATAAAGTCTCGTTTTCAAAAATGAGGCAGGGACTAAAGAGTCTGCATCACCCTCCAAGTCAGTGAAGGCTCCGGTTTCTTAAGAAATGACCTAGGGTTGCTCTGTAACCACTGGACAGAAAGAGGTACCTCCAGGGAGCAATCTGTGCCACCCAGTTTTGACGTCTGTCTTAGCAAGGGACAAATTACCCTGTGAAAGTACTGCTCGGCACCGAGTGCTGATGGCACATGGGTGATTAGCATAGGTTAAAGCCTCTCTGCAAGATAGCTAACACTAAGAATCCATACCAAAGGCATTTCTGAAAATGGGAAGGTAGAGTTGTTGGTCCTTTGGCGAAGGTAGGAGAAAAGTCACTAACCAAATGAAAAGTTAATGTTCTCCCTGCCTAAAAGAACCTGAAAAGATGAGTCGACCACATAACCATATTCTATTGAAACTCAATTAAATGAATTATCTTGATTTTTTTTTTTCTGAAGCTTTACTTGCTCTTAAAATGTTTACATCGCCCTATCAAAATGTAAGACTAATACTTTCTGCCATGGGCTACAATGTTGATGAGAATTTGGGACGTGTTTTGTTTTTTAATTGTTGTAGATTTCGGATGTCTCATCATATATTAAAAAAAGCTTTCTTGATTCTGTAAAAAACAAAATGTAGGGATCTGTTCCATACACTTTCTAACAATACCTGCGTTCAATACCTCTTCCAAAACAAAAGCCAAAGTTGGTAGTAGATCTGTCCAATCTGTAACACGGTCCCTACAGACCTAAATTAATTACACAGCTCAGCAAATACGAACTTTACATACAGGGTTGATCGCCTTGTGGCTCTTTGTAAAGGGGGAGCAACTGCTTTCGTTTTTCTTAGCTCTTGTGGTACTTGTGTATAAGTTTGAAAGTAAAACTACTTTTTCCACTGATTTATCTTTTTTCCTTTTGTATTGGACAAAATATTTATTGTTTCATTTTTCTAGTAGAGCTTGAAATTAATTTAACTGCATTTCTTAGTGCAAAACCCATGAGCACAGTGCTTAAAGAAAGAGAACTATTTATTTTTATCTGAGGCTGCACAGCACAGAAGGGTTTTTACATAGATTTCAGGTTTGTTTTTTAAAAAGCCACTGGTGCATGTGCATTTTCTTTAATTGCTGTTTTAAAAAGTTTACGTAACCAACTCAAACCTTACATAATTATATATATAGTACTCAAATTGCAGTAGCATGAACTATTATGCTATTTTGCTATATTTAAATTTGTAGTAGTACCATATCATTACTTCAATTTTTTTCACTGGAATTTTAGTTATTCTGTGCGCATTTTATTTATACTTTAAGGTGCCTATGATGTTTTATCAACAAAGCTTTAAGAATTTTAAGGAGTGAAAAGGTCTTAGTAGTTAGACAGTCATAATTCTCCTGTAAAAATAAGGAATCCTTATTTTACCCAAATGACTTCAAAGGGAAACTCGCTCAGCCCATGAGACAGAATTCCGGGGGTCCTGCAAGCTCAGCTGTGGATTCGGTAGTCTGTTGATGTTTATTTGGAGAGTTAGGCCTGCTTTTCCTTGGTGCGGTCTGCCTGATAATAAAGATCGTGCAGTTAAAGCACTGCGCAACAGTTGACAACTCTGTTCATGATACCTCTCAATTTTTTGCAGAGCTGTCAATAGTTGAAGTAGCCTTGCTTTTGTTTTTGTAAGTGAACATAGCTCCAATGGACAGAGATGAAGTGTGTGCTGAAAAAACATAGACCCTTTGCACAGTTATTTTTCCATCTGCAATTTTAAGTGCTCGAGCTGCTTTTTATCGTGGGTTTTAAAGTGCTCTTTATTGTGGGTTTTATGGTGTTAGTTTTAGGAGGAGATACTCCTACCTCTGTCACCTTTTAAATATCGCACGAAGAGCATCATTTTGCATCACAGTGATAGCTCGTGGAGGGAGGAAAGATTACAGCTTGTGAAGAGTCGGTGTGGAAAAACAGCAATTCTTGATGAAGAACAGTAAATGCTGGAATACATGGGGAGGGGAGCTTGAAAGCTGAGAAAGAATTCTTCAGGACTAGAAGCATCTTTGTAAAAATTAGGTTTTGTATTTCTGTTGATCAGAGTAAGCTGGATAGTTCCAGGGATAATTAAACCTGGGACAGAGAAAAAGCTTATTGGTATTGTGCCTGGTCCATTTTTCACCAAAAATCATTATCTTAAAAATAAATATTTACGTTCATGTTCAATACTTCTGTTCGGAAACATAGATCTGTAGTAAAAGACTTTTTTTGAGACCTGCGCGAACAGGAATTGCGTTTCCCTGCAAATACCGGGCAGAAATTGTCTGGCTATACGTACTTCGTGTAAAGTGTCAGTAATTAAGAATCATAAAAGCCTGTAGCTTGTGTCTTTGACTGTGGCTTATACTACTGGATGCCTCAGTGTTTAGGTTTTTAAGCTGAAACAACTTAAAGAAACATAATTTCAGAAAGCAGAGAGAGCAACTTGTCTTTTGAGGAGGAGTCGCGTCAAGAAGTACCAAATGTGGATACTTGAACTCGTTCGGTGTTTCTGATATTTTGCCCTGGTCTGAGCAGCAGTAAGATGTGTACCTGGTTTTAGAGAAAATGTTTTACCCTGCTAAAATTGCTACAACTTTTTTTTAAGGAGGAAAAGTTTGAGCGTAATTGTTAGTTGAATCACAATGGGCGTTTTTGTAGGCTCCCTTAAGTGCAGACAATGTTTTCTGGTTAATATTTTGAATATTTGATACAAAAATGTAAATTACTAAAATACTCCGCATCAGGTCTTCCATTTAGCATTATCCTTTCACACTGTGGAGTAAACTAATGAATTACAGCATGATTACATAGCACATAATTAACTTTGTAATTAATATGCAACTGCCACTTAAAGTACTGCTTATAAAGATGTACGGCAACAGTAAATCACAGGTCAGAAGTAGCACTTTGGAATTTTCAAAAGAATGAGAGTAAATGCAGAATCACTTACAGCAACAGAGTAAGTTAATTAAAAAGCAGATTAATTGTGAATGTCCTGTTTAATTTTAAATACCTTTGCTATTTCTTTTCCCTGAAGAAAGAACAAGTTTAAAGCCTACCTCATTCATTGTTTTCTTAGATGACATATTTAAAAATGAGCACTGGTTTTGCTTTAAACTGTCTGGGTAGCGATTAGGAGCCGGTTAATATTCCTTTCTTGTCTTGCTGTGTAGAAGGGTAGGATAAAACCAACTGCTTTGTACTTGGAATTAATTCCAGCTTCCTACTGTGGGGTTTTTTTCCACATCAAGTCAGTGAAACGAAGTTAGCCAAACCACCTCCATCCTTTGGAGGTGCTGATTGGTGCTTAAGGAAGATGAGGGCTTGTGCTGTGCTGTTCTGCTGTGCAGAACGAGGCGTGAGCTTGGTCACTTCAGACCCGCTGTGTTTCACAGCAGCTGCACACAGTGGCGAGTGTTTCCACCAGTGGTAGGGATGTTGCGGGGACCCTCGTGCAGGCAGACCGCACGCTGCCACAGGCACCAGAGCAACGTGTCAGTAACGTGTTCCTTGCTGTGGGTTTGCAAAGTGGTAGCCGGAGTCCTTATCCTTTCCCACAGCCTTTTTCTTTCCATCTGTCTCCATGTGAAATGCTCTTGACTACCGCAGAGAATTAAAATCCCCAGTGTAGGTGTGACCATACTGTCTTGGCTCAGAGTGCGCTTGATCAATGGAGAACATCATTTAATACGGTAGCAAACACAGTATGCCAAAGGTTTGGGTTTTTTCCAAGTGGTGGGAAGTTGTAAGCATCTTCATGATTTGTTTTTATGCAGTATCGTACAGCATGAATGGATACTCTAACAGCCCTGAGAAGTATGTGTGTTGTTAGGAACATTATAGAATCACAGAATCATAGAATGGTTTGGGTTGGAAGGGACCTTAAAGATCATCTGGTTCCAGTCCCCCTGCCACAAGCAGGGACATCTTGACATCTTCCACTAGACTAGGTTGCTCAGCCTAAAACCAGATGAAAGTGGTTCCTTCTCTTCTTCAGGTGGCTTTCCCAGGAGGGGTTTTGGAAACCGACTGACCTCAAGGTCGCTTTTTTCTGTACTACGCCAGCCCAGAAGTAGACACACGTTGGGGAGCTCTGTACCCAGAGGCCATGGGGAATTAAGTGTTAAACACCTTTCTGGCCGTCTGAAGGTGATGGAATACAGGAACTAGACCCTGTGAGCGTATCAGATGCTGTTGCATGGTGTTCAGTACTTCAGCACAGTCTCCTTGGTTGGCTCCATGTACTGCTGGGTATGTCCTGCTTAGTCCCTGGTTAAAAGAAACAGGGTATGTATCACAATCAGTAGGAAATGGCTACCCTAAGCATCTAATGCATCTTTTAAAAGAATTAATATGTTTTGTAAATGTCTCTTTTGCGAACCAAACTCATTTTTTTGTGCTCAGCAATACATGATAAACAGCTCTAACTTCAGAGCTTCCATGTTTCTGAGGTACTTTGGTTTGTGTATTCATGGTGCTCAGTATATTGTTGGTTGCTTCATCCGCATTATGCTATTTTTTTTCTTTTTAAATGGCTAGTTGAAACTTCTGACCTGGAAGAGAGAATGACAGATGCTTCACGGTTGCTTTTCATTCTGGATAAATAATCATTTGGGCATAATTATGTGCATCTCTCTCTACTCGTGAATACCTACTGCCTGCTTGAATAGCTGGGAGAGAATCTACACTGCTCTTACAAACCGTTCACAACTGGCTTCTGCTTGTATTGTGTTTAGAAAAAATATGAAGTAAAACAAACAAAAACAAACAGAAAACCACCCAAACAAAAAATCAAAAATCCAGAAAATGTTGGTTTTTGTTTGCTGACTTTGTTTTTCTTTAGTCAACTGCTCAGCAGGCTAGTTGCTGTGAAAACTGACATGTAGGAAGAAGGATCCATAGTTACTCTCCAAGAATAACAAAAAATTACTGGACATAGGGTATGCACCGTAAGGGGAGTCTAACCTAATGGAACTTGCAGGGAATTTTGTTGTTTGAGTTTCACGTGTCACTTAGTTGGGTCAGAATACGAGAAACGGGTCAGTTTTGTAGCTGTTGGATTTTTGCTTGAGTGGCTCAGTGGGGAAATGGAGCTTTAGGCAGGTGTCTTTTTCTGAAAATAACGTGCGGTACATTCTTGGAGGTTCAGTTCTAGGCATTATGAACAGATGCTTCTGAGCTAATCTCAAATGTCACATTTCATGCATAAACCCCGGGGGATTAACAATATCAGGATTCCCTGAAAGTACTCCTGGAGGTCTAGCTTAATACTCTCTCCCAGGGATGCATCCCACCTACTAACTCGATGAATACTTCCAGGCCTTCCCGAAGGCCTTCTCTCTAATGCTGATCCAAATAAGGCCAGGCGAGAGATGACAAAAGCAATCAATTGCAAAGCTGCGGAACTTTGAGATGGCAAGTAAAAATTGTGGGGCCTCGAAAAGTTGCAGTGGTCTCAACAGAAGTGAAATCATGAGTTGATTTTACATTAAAAATGGAGAGTCATCAGCATCTGGTAGAGGAACAATCGCAGCTCCGTAATTATGACTGAGTTGTAATAGTTGGGAAAAATGCAGATGATTTAAAATGTAAAAAAGTTAATTTCCTTTCTAGTAAATGCCCCACTTCCTATTTTGAGTATTTCAGTGACTATTCTGGAAAGCTTTTATTTAAAAATAAATAAAACCAGTAAGAAATAAAAAATTTGCAGTTGTCCAAAAATAGAGGTGCTTGTGATGGAAGCTTCGACAAACTCTCTAACTGTAGAGGAATTGACAGCTATGTTTTTAACGTATTAACAATTTTTCTCTCACTTGCCATATATATAAAATGTTGACGTCAAACGAAAAAAATCAGAGAAAATACCTCCTTGAGCCTCTGTTAGAATGAGTTCCTGTCTAAACAGAAGATAAGGGAGCGAGTTTCGCTGCAGTTCTCTTTATGCGATGGGGTTATAATATATGTTAACGTTGCGTTGACATGGACAGCTCTAGCCAACAGGTTAAAATTGTTAGGTAGTTTGTCTTTTTGACAGATCTTGTCTCCATGTCTAGCAGTTTATATGACCTTCCAACTCTGATATTTTCCTTGCCAGTGCGTGTCCTAAATGGCTCCCTTCTACACACTGGCCCTGCTTTGTTCTTAGAGACTGACAAGGCAGCCCATGCTTTGCGGAACCTGCGAGGAGAACCCGCTGGGTCGTCGTCGGTGTTCAGCGCTGCTTTCTTCTCTTGACTGTTAAATTGCTTGTTCAGTTCTTGAACATGTTTTGTTAAATGAATGTTTTAAGTTAATTTAAAAATTCAATTTCTTGCAGGTAGGGACATGGCAATATAATACAAAATGTATCATGTTTCTCATTATTTTCCCTTTATAGTTTAGTGTATGGGATGATTCATAAAAACCTAGGCCAAAGCTAGGCATGTCCTGCATGATGGATGAATTAAACTGCAGAATAAATTCCCTGTTTCTGGAACAAACCTGCTAAATACCACTTGTGCAAACTTTTCTCCTGTGTCCTGTAACACTTAGGCTTTGTTGTACGATCTTGCAAGAAAGTGTTGTTGCAAGAAAGTGTTGACGTGCGTTTGTATATAGAAGTTGTTGCTTCCCTAGCATTTCATCCTGTTGTATCTGCACACGTGTGCTTATATAGTGTATTTGCACGTGTTTAATCAAAGGCTTACAAATAGCAGTTCGATTGGTTTTCACAAGGAAAGAGACTTATTCAGAGAAGTGTTGTGCTGGTGAATTATTTTTCACAGGCCAATCAGAAAGCTCTCGGGAACTTTGCTTCTTAGACCCATCAGAGGTTTTCTTCCCGTAACTGTGTAATAGCATTGCAGTGGCTGTGCAGTCTGTTAGTAATTCTCGACTCTAGAGTGGGTGTGGTGTATTTAAAAGCACTTGTGTTATGATGCTGAGGTTTAAAGGAACTGGAGTTGCAGGTAATATAAACCCATGCTTTCTGGAGTTTTGAACAACTCTTTGAAGAGAATTAAAACAAGGGGGGAGAGCAACGATGGCAGCTCGGATACACTGAGTCTGAATGGGTGGCAGCAATAGACTGACCTAGGTCCTCAGTGGTACCTGAGAGACTTGAAAATAAATGAGAGTGTCTTCCCAGGAAACAGATACTTACATTGGTTTTAAACCATTTTAGAGAATGAATCTCTCTTCCTAACATCAGCTGGAAATAGAATAGGACAACCTACGAGTTTTTTTTTAATGTGATGTTTTTCTTACGATAGATGAGGAAGCAGAGATGTAGGTGTTAGGACACTGGTGCTTCCATCAAAGGTTCAGAATTGCCTGTGTTGTCACTGTGGATGAGTTGCCTAGAGAACATGTTACTGGGCTCCTGCAGCGCGTCTCCGCTGCAGAAGAGACTGGACTATCAAAGCTGTAGCAAAGAGCAAGTTTGGCTCCCTAGACTAAAGTCAACCTTTGAGTGACGTACCTTCGCACTTACCGTTTTTGAAGAGTGTATAATTTTGTTGCTCAACAGTGGAAAGAAGTCACAACATTGCTATATGCTGTCATATGCATCCCCCTAAATTCTTTTTTCAGGCCTATTGAAGGCAGTAAAAACATAATTTATGTGCAAACTTGGGTCCCTTCTCATGGAAGGCAAAATGGGAAGAAGCTTCAAAATAGCGTGTTGGATGGATTTATAACACTTGCAGGTGGTAGCAGGCCATCGTGCTGTGGAGCCAGGATCCACAGTGTTCTGACTGTTATCTGTAGCCTCATGGGATATTTTCAGGGACTGAATAAATGTTACGAGGATCTAATGCACAGTATTTTTACAGCTGGAGAAGTGGCATTTTAAGGTTTCCATTTATTTCTTTCTTTGCTTAGCTAAGATTGAATTAGAGTAGGTGATTCATAAACACTGATCTTTTTACAAAAAAAATCTTACAAAGATCTTTATAATGCTGTAATGATTACACAAGAAAGTAATGAATTTTGCTTAACTTGCACTCTACAAGCTTTGTGGCAGGGTCTTCCCCCCACCCCCATTGCTTGCTGATACAAATGACGTTCAATCCACATGTTTTCGTGTCTTTTCTGGGCAGGCCCAGAGCCCCAGTCCTGCAGGTTACGGCTCTGCACAGAACATGGCTTACTTCTTGCCTTGCGCATACAGCTTCCTTTCCGAACAAAACCTTTTGGACTCCTGCCATAGAGATGGCCATAACACCTAGTGTTACAGTAATACTTCTGTATTTGAGTTGGTAAGAAAAAGAGAAGGTTGTCAAATAATTCTCATTCTTCTAAAGAAGAGAATTAGCAGTTGAAAAGAACTGAAAAGTCATGCTTTCTCCCATGGTGTTTCATAGAAGCAGGAGGAGATCGTATTTTGTTGTGTCTTGTATTATAGATATCCCATGTGCCTAAACATCTCCAGTATTTGTGTCAACCCATCAAAAGGTTGGTGAGTTTTGTTCTCTTTAACTTTTCTTTTAAAATTATTCTTATTCGCCTGCAGCTGACTTAAGGATTTGTTTAATTGTTGCTGCTTTGCTGTTTGCCAGTAGCCAAGAAGTCAGCTGTTGGTAGAAGACATTTACGTAGGTGTTTGCCTGCTGCTTATGCTTTGGCAATTGGAAGGGTGAAATGATAAGCTGAGAAGTGTAGAGACAGAACACAGAGCACTGCATTATTTAGTAGTTTACTGTCTGCCTTTTTGTATACCAGCATCGCCTTAGGAGGAAGAACCACAACTGCCTAACTCTTAACCAGCTGGTAGGCAGAAGGCGTAGAAAGGTGAGCGAGTAGAAATTTCCTTGTCTGGGACCGGTGAGTGACTGCATGTCTTAGAAAGGACAGTGGAGCCAGGTTCAATTTTTGGCCTATGGAAAAGGCAGGAAAGGATGGCTCAGAGACGTCCTTAATTTGAAGTAGTGAGTTAGTGAGATGCTTTTTTGCTGGGAAGGAAGAGCTGCTGTTTACGACATAACTCCTCCTTCACAACTTGACTGAAGTCAAGAGAAGCAAAATCAGAAAAAATAAAAACTTCCCCCATCTGGTACTGACTGTCTGAACCAGTTCCCTTGTCCCAGGTGGGACAGGAGCGAACGGGCGGCTCTGGCAGTGCGGCCTGTTTTGTGCCAGGCTGCCCTTGCCTCACCCATCCCTGCTTGGAGCAGCCATGCGATGGGCAGGAACCTTTCCAACCCTATAATGTGGCATAGTGGGCAGCTAGGCTTTTTCAAAAATGAGCCATCTTTCAGAAGATATCCTACCAAATTTCAGATTTAATGAGCCTCAGTTTTTCAGGGAAAAAAAGGTGCCAAAATACAGCCACTCGAGGATGACAAAAATCAAGACCAGAGAACGAGGAGAAGTTGGATAGGAGCAGTTCTGTTCTCCGCAAGGTTTGAAATTGTCACTACAACACGTCTCTCCTTGAGTTCACCAGAACCTTTCCAAAGGGGATACTTGTTTCCCTTTTGAGGGAGCCGTGCATTGTTTCAAATAAGACATTACACCTCCTCCTGCCCGCTGAAGGCTTTGCTGCACGGCTGCTCGGCCGGCTTTGTGTGCGTGTCGCCAGCACGTCACGTTTGATCAGAATGAAAGCCGCTCCAGAGTACGTCTAATCAGGCAGGGCTTCAGAAAAACTTGGTAGGCTATAAAGCTGACCTCTGCAGTCTGTAGTGTTGCCGTTGGGAACAAAGAAAAAAGGCACGTAGCTTTTTGAGGTCTGTTACACGGTGTCGTAATAACCATTGAAACAAAAAATAAGAAAGGAAGCATATGAGTAGAAGAAAAGAAAATGCCATCCGGACTTAAACCGCTTTTATCCAGATGTCATCTGGATGTACAGTGTAAGTTTATCAGGTTAATTTAATTCTGTATTTGGAACTCTGGCTGAATGTTGGAAATTTTGTCTTGAAATCGCAGTTTTCTCCCTAACTTATAGTAGCACATACACTAAGGATTTCATTATATCACTTTTCACTGTTTATATTAAACTTCCATGTGGTAGCCCCAGTCTGAATTGTGATTTGTGTTCGGCACTTCACATGTATTTGGTGGAGACAGCATCTACCCTGAGGAGCTCTCAGTGTAGTTGGAAAGCCGAAGGAGCTGAGGCAGTGAAGTGTTTGGTGGTGGCTGGCCAGGAGAAGAGCTTGGGTCTCTGCTCACAGGGCGGACTTTGCCCTGCGGTTATGGGAAAAAGCTTCTGGGCAGACACTCTGTAATGATGACGGTGGTACGAAAAACACAAGGCGGGTCTAGGTGTCTTAATTTATGGACCGCACTGTAAATAATTCATCAGCAATAGTGTTTCTGTTTACACTGTCTGTAATAAAAATGGGAAGTCTGCCTGCTTCAGTTTGCAAGACAGCTGTCACTCATAAGTTGTCAGGCTCCAGTCAAAACAGCAGTGGTGGCGATGGGAACCGTGCCCTCCACCTCTTAACAGGGGACACCCCGTTGATTCCCAGCCTTTTCCATCACTGTAGCTTTGTTCAGGACCAATTTAGCATTTGTATAGTTACTGCTTTCAAATACTTGAGAGGATTTCAAAACACCTGCTTGATATCTGTGTTGTGTTCAGCCAAATGCCGTGTCAGCTGTGCTCGTGCTGTCACCTGAGGGTGAGACACCTAGTGGAGGTACAGCTAACGGAGATCTGTGCTCTCAGGAGAAACGCTGCTGAAATCTGTTCCTGGTGATCCCAAGAGGTTTGTGAACTGAGCAGGTGACAGATCTTGAACTGTGGAATTCGTCAAACCTGTGAAAACTGAATTGTCTGTTAAGATTCTTGGTAAAATGAAACTTATTTCATGGTAAGTGTAAAATTCTCTTTATTTGCCTGTGAAGTAGGTCTGGGACACTGGCAGTTCTCAAAGACTGGTTTCTAGCTAGAAAGCTGCTCTCAATGTAGGTAGTGAGGTAGTGGAGAAGAGAGTGGGGCAGTGCAGATGATTTGCAGTTAAAATCTTTCTCGAAGGCAGCTGAGTTTGCTGTGTAAAGCTCCTGCAGCGTTTTGTGATCCAGGTGTCTAGAAGAATTTCCACCTTCCTGGAATTCTGGGCACTTAGAGAACAGGAAAAGCAACGACTAGATTACAGATAGTCACATTGTAGGGATGTGTGCAGCTTTGACTTTATGGGAACGAAGGAGCTGCAGTTGGAACTAGTTTTTAAATTACATTGCTTTCAAAATCAACTATAGGATGTCAAAAATATCTCTGGGCTTCTTCGTAACGTTTCAGTAGAGATGGATCTGTTGCTTCGGTTGTGTTTCAGGTGCTTGAATATTAGCTGTTGAGACTAACATAAATAGCAGTAGTGTTTCAAGCCTCCCGACACGTTGCGTTCACACGGCGTTTCACTGCGTGTGTGCAAAGAAGTTTTCCTTGAGGGATATAGTAATTTCTTCTCCTTATCCAAGCCTGGATCGTTTTACCCAGACTGCCAGCAAGGTTTCTTAGCAATTAGGATTTGGTGGTGACTTGAGATATTGGACGTTTGTCTGCAGGACAATTCAAAAAAACCAAATACCTTGCGTTTTAATGCGTATGCTGCAGGTCCAGAAGGGTTAATATGGATGGATCTCCAGTCAATGGCCTTAAGTGAAGGTGATGAAGTAGGCTATGGAGCTCACCAACACTGTAGTTCTGTTGTGTTCAGATGTCCAGTATTTTTAGTTTAAATTATTTTAAAGAAATGGCAACCCCCAGTACTAAATTGTTGTAATTCAAAAGAAGTGGAGAGTTTGAGAGAAGTCACGTTTGGGCAGCCACTGAAAGCAGTGCAGAAAATACAATTTGGCTGCCAGTGACTACTCTGTTTCCTTTGGCTACAAAAATTCACAGCCATCCAGTTCCTACCTTATTTCTTCAGCCATATTTAGCCTTTACAGGTTTTTGCTGGTCCTCCTGGAATTTATCTTGCTTCCATTCTGGGAAGCTGGGTAAATTTTACTTAAATTTCATCAGAACAGACCAGGATAATGGCAGATATCAAAGTTACTAGAGCTTGTGTCCCAAAGCAGCTGTTCAGTTGCTCTGTTCTCTAGAGGCTTTGTTGACTGAGGTAACGCTGCTTTTCTTCCTCCTCTGCTTCCCTCTCCCTGATTTTCTCTAAAGGAGTGATGCATTCCCTGGAGGCTTACCAGAAATCATTGGTCTTGGGAGCAGTTTCAGAGTTCTCGTAGGATGAAATAAAAGGCAAATAAATATTTTTTTTATAGACCATAAAGAGAAAATGCTGTCTACTTAGCCTTCTTCACAATGCTAAACTTCTTGAAAAAAAGAAGTCCAAATCTATTCTCATTCCTTTATTGGGTGCAGTATAGTTTGGGGATGGGGGATTGTTATGTTCTTTCTGATGTCACCCAATAATGAGGAATATAAGTTGTGATGATACAGTATCACAAGAAGAAATCAGCAGACAATTTCCTTCAAATGCTACAGTTCAACTTCCAAAGCATGCCTCGTTGCATAAGATAAGCAAGAGGGCATTCAGTGTCAGAATGCAAATCCTTCTCATTTCTAATTAGCAGTGGGCTTGAGATGTTTCTCGCTAGGAGCGTTTCTTTGGGCTGGCCCAAGAGGTTTTGACCTCCATTTGTGTATAGCAGGCTGTCTGGTTCAAGAGAGATGTTATCGGAGCATAGCAAATACAAAATAGCATCTTCTTTTTTTGATAGGTTATTGTTAAATTCTTAAAAATATTTGCTGCTAATGCCATCTCTCCTCTGTCTTTTTTTTCTCCTGCTTTGGAGCCCATCTTTCTACAGATCCATTGGGCTGTTACTCTTTCCTCTGGACCTTTAGGAACTATTTCTATTAGGTTGTCTTCTGTAGCTCATGTTTCAGCTTTTAAGCAAATAACTTCAGCAAGTATGTCCAAACCCGCTGGCTTTGTTTAGTAGCTGGTAAATGTCTAGCAAGAGCAGCAAAAAGTTTACAGGTCATACACATTCTTTGGAGGAACTCTGGAGGCTCAGCCCCCGGAACGCGTTCAAGCCAGATGATGTTAGCAGCACTTCATGCGTGTCGCAGTATTTGGTAGGCAAACCCGAAGAATTTTCAACAAATACTTTACATCTTACCACGGAACCACTGAAAGAAATGAGCTTTCATTAGGCAAATCAGCGAGTGTCACATGCCAGAATGCAAATCCTTTTCAGTTCTTACACTCCTGATTTCCCCTGCAATCCTCCCACTGAGCCGCAAAGGTGGGAAGGGATGCTAGATTCTGTCTCGGTTTAAGAATTTACAATTTATCAGGGAGGGTTTTTTTTTTTACAGTATTGTTCTCCGAGTGATCAGGGACACTGGTTACAAAATTATTTGAGTGCAACCCTGCGAGCTTTTAGGGATGGCTCATTTGCTTGTAGCTGTCCCGATGAGGATTAGCATTTCTTACCTGCAAGCTACAGTACATTTAATAAACCACTGGATCAGTGGATTCTGCTGTGGAACTGCCAATGTTTGTTCTAGCAGATCTGTCTATATTGGAGTGTGCAAAGCCTCTGAGAGCACTACAGCAGGTCTGTCAGCCCTGGCTCCCCAGGAGCACACTTCTATGCACTTTTGCCTTTAATTTTGTGTTATTACCTCTTGCTGTTTTAAACTGCAGTGTCCTTTTCCCTCCTTGCTGTCCCTGAAGGTAACAAGCTGACAGAGCTGATGACACTAGGAGCTGGGTGGAATGCAGGGAAACCAACCTTGTAATATAAGCAGGGAGCAGGGCAATTACCCGAAACTGGGATGTGCAGATGCTGCTCTCGGTCTGAGGAAACCAGTCATTTCAGCCAGCGGGCTGGAGGCGAGAGCTGCCAGTGCAGGAGGCAGCTCATGTGCTTTACGGGTAGTGCTGGCCACTGACCAGCTTGGCCAGGCGCAGAGGAGCGCTCTCCTTAGCTAGAGATGTGGTATTTTTACATCCCTGCCGTACCGCTGTTACACAGTGGGGTTGTGGTTTTTTTCAGTATATATTTTCGTGTCTGTACTTTAAGCCTAGGTCAATGTCCCGGTGCCGTGTGCGCGCTTCCAGCTAGCCCTACCACCTTCGCTTTTGTAGTCGGGCTGCAGATGCGCTTCATGGTTGAACAACTTCTGCACGCCGCCACTCCTCCTCCCAGAGGAGTCCAGCAGCCTTGCTTGTGCAAGCTGTCATGCTGTCTTTTTTTTTTTATTTATTTACAAAAGCATGTGTGGGTTTGCTTTTGTGTGCATCTGGCTGGCTCCTCATGCCTGCATATAATAGGCTCCGTATATAAAAATGTTCCCGAGCACACGGCTGTGGAAACAGCTTCCTTAAACCCGACAACACTGCCAGCCCTTGCAGCTCAAGCCACCATAAATTACACGAACCGGCTCCCGCCTGGCTGAAGCTGTGCCTGCCGGCAGCATGCACGCTCGCTTCCCCCCGCCTCCTCTTGCAGTCAGGAGATGACAGAAAGTCTTCTGGGGATTACTGCACATTTGTAGAGCAACAATGGAGAGCAGCACAGCACAAATATCTGCTCTTCCTCGCCCAGCACAGCAGACGCTGCTTTGTCTTGCATCTGGCCCTGCTTCGTAGCTCGGAGCCAGCGGCGGTAGCTATTTAGCAGCTTACGGCAAAGAAAGCTTTACTAAAACAACTTCCTTTTCTAAGTGTTTAATGATTAAAACGGCCTTTCACCTGACACTTTATACTTTTTTTTGAGTTACCATATCTAGCAGGGGTAATAAAATAGTTGTCAGGGATAAATATTAGACTTTTCCCAGAAAATAGTCTCTGTATCATAATAATAATTCTCTTACTGAGCAGCAGCCTTGGAGACCTTTTACCGCGGGGCTTGAGGAGGCATGCCTGGGCCTGTGTAAGGTGCTGAGCTGCATCGCACCCCTGAGGGCTGCCTGCAGGCCCGGCCGGCTCGGGCCCTGCTGCCGCGCCACGGCCCGACACTGAGGAGGAGAATTAGCGCCGTTACACGCTATTAATAGTGTCAATCCGTGTGCGCACATAGAGGGCTGCTCTGATAGCTCCAGACGCAGCTTTCAGAATCTGCGCTTTCAGCCGACGGAACGCGGCTTTCCTGCCCGCGGCCTCCGCTCCGCCCCGGCGACCGGCGAGGGGCGGCGGCGGCCTCCACCCCGGGCG
>Ga0065711_1006234_pt1 | contig 17958 bp, 9 predicted proteins | sample Hoacrofraction12_FD_59098 | JGI IMG/M metagenome (GOLD analysis project Ga0065711, IMG submission 59098) | Hoatzin crop microbial communities from Cojedes, Venezuela - Epithelial fraction 12 v2 (version 2) | ecosystem: Host-associated > Birds > Digestive system > Esophagus > Crop | place...
AAGGTCCTGTGCAGCCTGCTGTAGGTGACCCTGCTTCGGCGGGGGGGTTGGACTAGATGACCCACAGAGGTCCCTTCCAACCCCTACTATTCTGTGATTCTGTGATTCTCTTCTCCAGGCTGAACAGCCCCAACTCCCTCAGCCTGTCCTCGTAGCAGAGGTGCTCCAGCCCTCGCCTCGGATCATCTTCGTGGACTCCTCTGGACCTGCTCCAACACATCCATGTCCTTCTTATATTGGGGGCTCCAGAGCTGGATGCAGGACTCCAGGTGGGGTCTCACGAGAGCAGAGTAGAGGGGCAGAATCCCCTCCCTCGCCCTGCTGGCCACGCTGCTCTTGGTGCAGCCCAGGGTACGGTTGGCTTTCTGGGCTGCAAGCGCACATTGCCGGCTCATGTTGAGCTTCTCATCCACCAGTAACCCCGGCTCCTTCTCCTCAGGACTGCTCTCAGTCCATTCTCTTGCCAGCCTGTACTTGTGTTTGGGATTGCCCCGACCCACGTGCAGGACCTTGCACTTGGCCTTGTTGAACTTCATGCGGTTCACGCAGGCCCACCTCTCCAGCCCATGAAGGTCCCTTTGGATGGCATCCCTTCCATCGGGCGTGTCAACCATACCACACAGCTTGGTGGCCTCAGGAAACTTGCTAAGGGTGCACTCAGTGGCACCTTAGCCAGGTTAAGTTTCCAGCCAAACGGGAGGGCAGCAGGACAAAGGTGTCGGACCGCTGCTCAGTTCGCGCTGTTAGTCCGTGGTTGTCACGCACATTATGGAATCAGAAATGGTTTGGGTTGGAAGGGACCTTAAATATCACCTAGTTCCAACCCCCTGCAGGGTTTGAGTGACTTTGGTGTCTGGGGGAGGTTGGTCCACGTTTATCCGGCGCGATGATGCACACTGTGCCTTTGGTCTGAGCAGTGCGAGCACAAAGTCTTTGCTTTGGGCCTGTCAGATAGGCTGCCCTGCCACCGACACGGGATTATGCTCTACAAGAAATTTTAGGCTACAAAGACTGATAGAAATTCAGAAGCATTGGAGGCGTTCACGTCTTGACAATGAGAGAAGTGACAAGTTATTGGGAAACAAGGAAAAGATGCTAAGGACATCTCAAGAGATTACTGTCGTTTACCCTATAGAAATAAAAAATGTTTTGTTTCACTCTTGTGTCATTTGAAAGTTTGCTTCCCTCTCCCCTGAGAACTTGAATTTCAAAAGCTATTAGGACTTTGGTATCATCTCAGTGCCATTCCTTAAGCAGGTAAAGAACAAACACCATTAGGAAGAAGCAGCTAGCCCTCTCTTGCAAGAAGGGAGACCATGTGGAGACCACCACCACTGTTCTCTTCCACCCTGTCTGTTTTGTTCCTCCCCCTTTCAATTTTGCCAGGCACTTTCCTACTGCTGGGTAAAATTATTAAACCTTCTCCAGGACAGCTTATTTGTCTTCAGTATTTGTCAGTGTCTCTAAATTTTTTTTAATTTGTTCTTGGGGGGCACCATCTGGTAGAAGTAGTTGCTGATAATCAGCAGTGGCTTCTTACGCATGAGAACAACCATACTTGCTCGGAGGGAAAGTCCTTGTCAACCAGGGCCCCGTTCCTAGTAGTGTTCACTTACAAGTTTTTGTTCCCCTGTTCTCCTTTGCTCCTTTTAAACTTGTTTGTTTGGGTTTCTTTTGTTTTTCTGTAAATGAAATGGTTTCCAGTTTTCCTCTTTCTTCATATCTGACAAGATCCTTTTTCCACCTCTGTAAGGCCTGGGGTTCCAGGCCGTCGTATATCAGTCACCACTGCAAAAAAGTAATTGTACCTCTCTCTGCTAATCATAGTAATGCATGATTCATCACAACAATAGCATTATGAAGAGAAATCAGTCTTGAGGGAGCAGGCTGGCACTGGTACCCTTCAAATCCTTTCAAAATGCACAAGGAGTCTGCAAGGTAAGGCAAGCTGCTGGCCCACTCCGCAGCTAGGCAAGGGGCAAAGAAGTCAGATGCGCTTTCTCTCCCTGAACTCTGGCTTTTTTGCAGTGCCCTTTCTTTCAGATTCAAACCTCTCATCCACAGTATAAAGCTCTTCATAAGAGTCAAAACAGGAATTGCTTCAGTCGATGCTGAAGTGCACTGATCTCTAAGGCAGGACCTGACAACTATTTAAGACTGTTTAGCAGAGCCTAGCAAAGGTATCTAGTAGAGGAAGTTTTGGAGAGGCAAAATGAATAAGTCCACCCAGCCTGGCATGTTCTGTTATGGATAGTCCCTTAAGGACAATAAGCAGTCAAGAGGCTGATTTACTTTTTAGAAAAATAAGTACTTTCACCTAGCTTTTGCACTTTACCTCTGTGCTAGGACATCAGTTGAATTTTCCTGTGAAGGGCGACCATTTAATGAACGAGCAACAGTTTTTCCTGTCACGCGTGGGAAATTCCTCAGTAAATATTGCATCTGTTTTTCCACATAGCATAGAAGATTCAGCAACATTTCTTTCCTCTTTTCTAGCTGGATCTCCAAACAAAACAAAGCCCCAAGAAGCCTTCTCCCCTGTTCTTTCCCTCTATTTGTATATGCCTACATTACTTTGCAAGGTTTACAGAAGAACATACGGAGAGGCTATTCAAGAAAGACAGCCCAGGAGCACTGATCTGGTGCTTTGATTACGGCTGTCTCCTCTGATTAGTTAAAAGGAGGGCAGGTGACCTCAACCCTAAGTGAGAAAATGAACAGGCAAGCAGATGTAGTTCCTGAGTGACAGATGAGGCTGTCTGACAGAGGAAGCTTCTGAATGATTGGCAGGAAAGGTTGAGGGAGTGTTCAGACCTTTGAAACCTTGGCTGGTAACTAGCCATCCAGTCATGCCTCTCACCTGATATATTTTCCGTTAGTTTTGTACGGACTTGATGACAGGTCTGTGTATGGAGAAACTACAATTTATATACATTATTGTATATATATTTATATATGTAAAAATTATTCTTATCAGACTCCAAATAGGTTCCTCTTCTTTCGGAAAACTATTCAGAGAAGCAGTCGGTTGGGCAGCTTCTGTGGAGCACAGTTATGACATGACTAGCACTGCACTTCAGCACGACTAAGACTGAGTAGATGGGAAGAGGTTGAAGGGTGATCAGGAGGGCAGCAGCGTTTATTTACTCAGACATCTCCTGGGACTTCGCAAGGAAAGAAGAGGGAAGTCAACATGAATTGCAAGGGGGATTTAAATGGGATTTATACAACAGGGCTGAAGCCTGCAGGGTTTGCTGTGCTTCGTTAGGATGATCAATCTCTGCACATCCCAGTACAGATATACATCTGAGGCTAACTTATGGTAGCATTAGTTGCTTTCAGAATTTTTTTCCTTCTTTCAAATAGCCCGATCTAGTTGAGACTGAAAGGTCTGGAGGTATTTAAGGTCTTTGTCCAAAAAAATGATGGGATCTGTCTCTAGCACTCACAGCGTAATGCTCCACTCCCAGACTAAAGTCAAATTGGTCTGGTAATGCCAGACATTATCATTTAATGGGGTGTTTTTGCCCCTTCCCTTCTGCCATCCTTCACCAGAATAGGAATCATATCTCTGCGCTTGACCGAAAAGTACTTTGGGTACTGTTCAAAAACTGTGACAGATTTCAGTAACTGGCAATGTATATCTGAAGCCTTTTGATTGGGAATTATGGAGAATCAAAACTACCCAAGTACCTTCAGAGGTCCCTCTTGGTGATGTCTGAAACAAGCTGCTTGTAAAGTAGGGGGGAGCATTCGTTCCTCCTGCTATTCCAATTTTATTGCTAGTGCAGAACAGTCTGTACAAGGCTGGCAATCAGGATTCATGCAATGTGTAAATGTTAAGAATATTTTTTCCTTCTCTCCACAGCTTAACTTCATATTAAAATTAACCCAGAGGTAAAACTAGCAGGCTGGGATGGTTCATTCTGGTACCTATTCCAGTATTTATGCAGAATAATAAGGTTGGGAATGTTTAGCTAGCTCAGCTGTCTGATTGTCTGAACATCCCTAAGTGCTTTATAATTCAAAAAATGCAGGCATCAGTAGATAAATGGGACGCTTTATTATAGACATTATATCCTTGCAATTCTCCTGTGCCAACAATTTAAGTCCCCACAACCTCCTTAAAACTCAAACACCACTTTGAAAGGTACAATCATTCAAGGAGGAAAAAAAAAAAAAACCAACAAAAACCTGCAAATAGTTGCCAGCATGCACAAGCAGACAGGATCTAGCACACACACACGCTTCAAGTCCAGGTCCTGGAACAGATAATAGAGCCGGCTTCACATTTGTTTCAAGTCTTGAAGAGATTATAATACAGTAAAAGAAATATAATATTAAGTGCAATCTGCTTCTGTAGTGGTGCTATAGCAGGCTGGAGATAAACCTTATGAATTATATGAGGTCACACAGTAAAGCAGAATAAAATAGTGGCATAATAATCCTGTGGCTCACCAGGCAGGACACTGCGTTCGGAAGATCTGAGCTTTAATCCATGCTCTGCTACTGACAAGCACAGACAGAATCAAACCACGTGGATCCCCATCCTCAGGCATATGTAATTGTATAATGACTTAGGAGCTAACGTACCTCTGAGAGATCCGGTTTGTAGCATTCTATGCTGTTGTTTCCTCATCTGTATGATGGCATCAGTGAGGTATAACCATCCTTGTAAATCAACCTGAAACCAACAGCCAAATACAAATAAATCTGTATTACTAATGAAAAGACAGATGGCATTTGTTTATCAATCAATTTTATGCAAATTGAGAAGATGATTTATTATCATCATCCACAATATTCTGTCACGAAGATTGATGAAAGGTAAACTTTGGGAAGAGGATTGTGTATTGAAGTGATAACTTTTAGAAGTAAGGAATTTTCATCAGATCGGCTGCTATCAAGTCACTATGGACAATGGCAAACAGAAGTTGTGCTGTCGAATAGCTATGACTATGCTCTGGACTTCATGGAGTCAGCAGACTATGCAGATCGCTACGATATTAGGCAAGCTGTTTGACCAACCTGGCTAGGAGTTTCCGAGAGGCCTTCGCTGTGGTGTCCTGGCTACACAAGAAGTAGGAACAATCCAGTGAGATGCTGTGCTGCATTCTGTCTGGAAGGGTTGTTTGATTTTTGTCTGGTGTGTACAGGAACGCCCGTTGTCTTCTCAATGTGGGACAGCCAACGCAGAGAATCACTCTGCATTTTAGTCTCAGGGCCGTGTCTCCAGCACAGTCTAATTTCTCATGTAAGCGCATTCCACAGCACCAAAAAAAATGCATGCATTTTTAGTTCTGTCTCTTAACCCTGAGCCTTGCTAACTGCACTGCTCCTGCGAGTGTAGCTCTCTCAGTAGGTGGCACAAGGAGGCAGCGTTTGGGAAACGAGTATCGTGCATTTGGACTGGGCACAAGAGCAGATGGGACGGTGTGGGATGCCGAGGTGCGAGGAATGCTGTCCTGCGTCTCTGGCCGTGTCCATGGGCCACTGCATTCGGAGTGGAAGAAAGTAAGTTGCAGTAGCTTCACGTGGTGGTCTGTCAGGTTCTGATCACTGTCCCATGGGAATGAAATCATCCGGTAAAACTGCAGATGGCAACCTTTACCTGCAGTCATTTAAGCATGCTGGGCAGTCTGCATGAACCTAAGGCTGTGGCGATCAGATGAGCCATGTTTTGGGATAAGAACAGGGCTAGCTCCTGCTCACGAGTCATTAACGTCACTTCTGTCGTGGCCAAGGCCCATATGGCGTTGGCCATGGTGATGACTGCCAGGGTGAGGAAAAGTGGGGCCGTTGGTAGCTGGCATTTACCGCTGTGTTGACCTCTCCAAGCCGCTGCTCTAACTCGTCAAGGTAAGGGAAGAAATGTTGAGTCCTGCAAGGACTGAAGTCTGTCACGGGTAGTGTCATACTGAGGGGGAGCCACTTTGAGGGGTCTCTAGGACAACGATGGGAGGCACCCAGCTGCTTCACTGTCTTTGTTCGGTTCCAGAAAAGTGGCAGCAGCACTGTCTGAGGAGCAGTTTAAAAGGCAGCAATTGCAAAAAGATAATGGGTGCTATTCTGTCCCATTAGTCTGAACAAAGCTGCCTGCGCCTGCCCTCAACTCCAATCCGAAATCACTTACGATTTGCTTGCTAACTCTGTCTTTGGGTCCCAGGTGGAGAGAAAAGAACAGCCTGCTGGGACAGAGGGCAGCCCTCGGATACAGCCGCTGGAGTTGTTCTGTGAGGAAAACAAGTGTCCCTCACTTGTACAACCTTTTTCAGCTCGTGCATGCAAAGGTGCTCGCTAGCTGGAGACGCCTGCCATTAACACTTCTTTAACTGAGAGAAAGAAAAATTCCCGAGAGGCCCTATGGAACAATGAAACAACTACAGTGAAGAGCATCACACAGGGCACAGTACGTCATTTCTTCATGTGCCTTAGANGCTACCACTTGTGGACATACATACAAATACGCACAAAGATAAATATATTACATCTTCTTTTAGTTTAGTTGCTTAAGTTCGCTGCAGGCTGACATACGATAGCGTTCACATTTAAATCTTCAGAGTAAAATGCTTTGAAAGCAAACCTATTAAGGTTAATAGAATGAACTTACAATGCCCATGGTAAAGTAGGAGGGGGGAGTGCGACACTCAGTAAATTGTTCACCAAATAGCCTGTCACCTCTAGGTCTGCAGCTGAAGGCCTGCCAATGGATCATTCTATTATCTTTAATGAGCTTAATTTTAAAGTGGTATGCACACCAAATGTAAAATATCCACGTCAGTTTTGTTTTCTGTGATCCTGCATCTACCTTGTATATGTTAAAAAAGAATATGTACCGTCCAAGAAAGTGCAAAGGCATTATACATATGGAGTTTTCATTAAAATATCTAAAATAAAAAAGTGTTTCTGTTCATTAAGCTACTCCATATACAAAAACCAACACAGTATCTAAAAATGTACAAAGCAAATTCTAGAAAATGCATTCAGAATTGAACAAACTTACCAAGTTAGGGTTTTTTTGTTTTTTTTTTACCTACTTCATTAGAAGACAGATAGCCATTTACTTAAGACTTAAGGTCATATTTTTGAAGTGTCTAAAATGCAGATTAGCACCCTATGAGATTTTTCCTGTAGTTGATTGCATTCATCCTTTGGCACCTTGTCACCTTAGAAAATCTATCTCCTATGTTTTAAGACAGACTACCCCATCCAGCTGGGCTGCTCGTGCATGTGGTGAAACACGCAGCAAATTTCTGCTCCTGCAGAACCTCGGCTTTTCCTTGCCTCCCCTTTAAGGAATTGTGCTGAGTATACCCATCACAATTGCTTCGTGCCATTTCAGATGTTGTAATTCCCTCGGCTATCGCTGCAGTTGCTCCCTCCCCAGCACTGCCAAGTTATGCCCAGGCTTCTACTGCAGGAATATTCTGAGTCCATCAGGGACGTTGCTAGGAGGTTTCTCACCATCACATCCAAATACCAATGAGGAAGATGTTTCAAATTGAGATTCAATAAGTATCAGCCCAGTCATGGCAGTATAATCACTAAAGATCACTAAAGCAACATTATTATTCACATTCCAAGGTTCTGCCTACAAACCGTAAAGGACAGACAGGAGGTTGACAGCACAGCTGGAAAAAGGAAGAGATGGGTAAAGTTACTAGCACAGAGCTGAAGGGCGTTCTCTCCCTCTGTATAGCAAAAGTGGCAAGTGGTACGGGAGCCAGAAGGGAAAACCAAGCCGAACAGCAAGCTTCGGCAGCAATACCAGAGGATAGGGTAATTCCGGTGAACTTGGTCGTAGGTTGATGTCAGCACACGTTCACTTCTAAACTGGAATTTATCACATCCAAAGTGCTCCTTGTGGAAACGTGACATGTACTTTCGCCTGGCTTATACTGGCTTATTAATTTTACCTGTGGAATCTGTTCTGTACACTGGGATAAATTCACAAATATAACCAAGGTCTTAAATCAGTATATTTTGAAACACCAAATTGTACTGGTTTAATTAGCAATTGGGTCATGCTATGTAACAGTTTTTATATAAAATTAGTGCAACTTTGTATTTAGACTATTTCTTTAGCTCAATGTTGCAAAGTATTTAAGCTTTAAAAGGCTTAAAATTAATACTTTACCTGAACATCACTACTGATCAGGATCTCTATACTTCGTATGATTCCTTTACTCTTATTTTCTCTTATTTTAATATTTGTTTCCTCACTCCTTTCTTTTCCTCCTTGCTGCTTCCTAAGCTTTTCTTCCCTTCTGTTGAGTTCTAACCTTGTCTTCCCATGGGCCCTCCTACCTGAAATAATGGAGCAGAGTGACTTTCACAAAGCTGATTAATATTATTTCCTGCCTTGGCAAGAAGTGGAGAAGGGAATACTCTTGCAAATATCACCTACTTAAGATGCTAAAGCGAAAGAAATCTGTGTTACACTTGAGGCTGTACTCTGCAAATGGTGTATCCCAAGAAAAGCTGAATTTCTTTGCGGGTGGGAGGAAACTGCTGACTCTCGATGAAACTCTTTCCTAAAGGTTTTTAATCCGGGGTATGACTCCTGGCCCAGTTCAATATCATTTTAATGCAGGCCACAATTACAAAAGGTGCAGTTCTTTCAGTCCCGTTGCACCCCATTTCCCTCCTGTAGTTACACTCAGGCTTTTTCTCCTAGTTTGTTATTTTAGGGAAAATCAATCAATGGAGCAATGACCTCAAAACTGCTTTAAAGAATAAGTTGAAGGGCTGCAAAAACATCCTCAAATTGTTGCAGGCTGTGAATAATGTTTTTGGTTTTACCAGCTGCATCATTAGAGAAACTAATTTCATAATGTAGTAGATTTGTATGCCTCAAGTAGAGGAATTGGTTACACAAGAATATTTTATAAGGAAAGGGAGAAGGCGCATAGGCCAATTTTAATTAGAATTTTACTTCAGCAGTAATGCTCTGAGAATTAAGACCAAAACAAAAACTCCCTCAGTTCTGTAGAAATTAGAAAGTAAAGATCTAGTATTGGGTTATTTACTTCATTCTCAGTATGGAATATGTTTTAGCGCTCATACTATAATGTAAAGTATTTACTCTGACCATGGAGGCAATGAAAGCATGGCAGATGTGAGGAAGAAGAAAATATCATGAGTACAGTAAATAACCCATATACTACCAAAAGATGGACAACAAACCATAATAAGTCATTACATTCTTTAGTGCCTATGACAATTTAAAAGCACCCTGTATACTGGCATACAAGCTGGCCATCAGCTTGTTGACTCAATAGCAAATCAAATGAAGAGAATGATGTGAAAACACTTCAGAAAGTCTCTGTCATTATGCAGAAACCCTATTTGTAGCATACATGAACAAGAAACAAGCTCAGTGCTATTTCTTGATAGGTTAAAATGATGTTTTAGTCAGGTTTGCAAAGGAAAAGATGCTTTTCGAGATTCCAAAGTAAATCATGGGGATCTGTACACATGAAATCATGTGGAAAGGGGAGAAAGAAAGAGCATTTTTGTATCCCTAGTAATTTCTGAATTTACAGTTCAGTTTCCACCTATCTTGACAGAGAAACAGCTAATTTTTTTTCCAGTTTCACGGTAAAAGCCATGATGAAGGAAGGAGAATCTAGACTCACACGTTACGAGACACTGGAGAATTCACCCGGGACAGCTCACTTCGTAAATTTCAGGATACGGGAGAAAAGATTTATTAAGAATTTCCAATCAGTCTCATCACACAAGTTGCCTGTACATGAGGATTTTAGCACTCCACTTAAGTAAAAGAGAACGGAGTTTGGGTTTGAAAGGCAGAGGTCTAGTAAATTAAAGCTTTCACGAGGAGTATCAAGGAATAGAGAAAGACCAATTTACCCTTGACATGGATAATGTCTGGCTTCCACTAATTGGAGAGCAAGGCACTGAGCTTTGTGGTGCAGTAGCTTGTTAGGAGCAGAAGATGTCTTAACTAACTAGAAGGAATTAAAGTTACTTCAGCACTTCGACAAGACCTGTTGCAAGATTGGTCTCTTTGCTGTAGTATATTAGATATGCTGGTACAGTCAAACAAAGAACTTACAGTTTTGGTACTGTAAGTGCAAATGCAACTGTGTAAATTCAGCAGAATATAGTGCACCAAATTTACTGTTGGGTTATTTTGTTTGCGTCAAAATCTTGTTATGGGCAAAAGTTAACACGCTATCTATCTGCTGAGCCACGAATTCATTGTTACTCCAGTTACTCTTTTAGCAGTCCTATAGACCAGAATGATGTCATTAATACAGAAAAGCTTAATTGATGGTAAAGTTACATTTTTTTACACAAACCAGCAAAATATGAACCTGTTCTCTGGTGTTTTGTTCACTGTTTAGGTGTACCTCTGGGTCCTAAGTTTGACCATTTCAGTCTTCCTCATCTCACGATGGTGGTGGGGAGTTACAACACGTCATTAGCATTCTGAAATCCTTGCTAAGAGGACCTTAATGGGGGGGTTTACTTCCTCTTCAGGGTCTGCTTGGGACTAATTTTGTTAATGTTCTCATCCCTTTTCATCAGATCCCAGCCAAAGTTTGAAAGTTGTGCAACAGCCTTGCTTAATCAAAGGGCTGCTGTTGTGTACAAAGGGACAACGGGGTCTGTCAGTCCTTCACTGTCTGTGGGATTCACCGTGCTGAAGCCCATCGAGCTTAGGCACCGGTCAGGTGGCTGCTGGAAAGCGTTAGCCGAGCTACAACCAGCTCAGGCCGAGGCAAACTCAGTCAAGTTCTGAGACTCTGTACTGTCAGGTCAACATAAAGCTGTAGCCTCTCATTAGCGATTGTGAAAGAATCGTATTCCTTGTCCTAAAATGGCCCAAATCATTTTTACTGGGCTACGATTTATGCCATATATAATTAATTAATGTATAAATCAGCCACTGTGAAGATAAGATGGCTGTTAAAGAATGGCTGTTTGGAGCTGCTCCCCAAGGTGATATCACAATGGCTGTCATTCACGTTATCTCTGCAATGCAGCGGGTGTGATGCTTGGGATGTCTGTCTCTTGTTACAACTGACTTTGATTTTAAAAACAAAGAAAGTAGCTCATAATTTGCTTTTTTTCTTTTCTTTTCTGTTGCAAACACAGCTCCCTTCAGTAACTTCATCTGCAACTCTATAGAATGATGGACATTACAAATCAAACTTAAAAAATGAACAACAGTAATGAGAACTTCACAAAACTGTAAATTTAATGAAGTAGGAAATCTGGCTTCATTAGTTCCAAGGTTCACAAGACTGTTTAATGTGTAGCACCTCAGGCTGGATAAAATTTGCTCAGAGCCTTTCCTGGAATGGTTATACAAATTAAGATCCTCAGCAGAGCTCTGATGATGGAAGGGAGCTGATAGAGGGCTGCAATGTGTAAAATCCAAGGTTAGCCAGATATCCACTGGATTTGGGGAAGATTTGGGCAGCTGAAACTCTCCCTTACATTGCCAATAAAATAGGGGGAAAAAACCCCCACTCCTACTGGAAGATTTTCCTAACCTCACGAAGTAAAGAACTCTGTCAGAATAGGGCATCAACAACTCTTGTGCTGGATTACTACATAATAAATGTGACGCTTATTTTGCTAAGCTCTTCTGGTAGTTAAAGAGAAATCAAACCTCCAAATGAGTCCACCTCAAGTGACAAAAATGGGTGCAATAGCTGTCAATCCCGTGGGACTGCAGCCCGTCCCAAAGAGCTCAAATTTCAGTGTGTTGACTTCCAATCTTCCAGCTGAGAGCACAGTACTACTTTTCCTTTTGGGTGCCTGACGGTGAGAAGAAAATTCAGAATGCATGTCGAGCAGGTGCTAACAGTACCATCTAGCAGGAACTCTATCAGCGCTGCAAGGTCAGAAAATGTTTCTTTGCCTATCCACTGGGAGCTTCGAGACAACTTCCAACTATCAATTCCTTTAGATAAAGTGAACAGGTAGGTTACAAAGAGAGAAAGGCAACTAACGACAAAAAACCTGGATTAAAGCATTTCATATTCTCACACAGTCTTTCATGCTTTAACCACTACCTTGGAAATGCGATAAGAGCAGGACGTGACCAGTGAACAGATCTCCCGTTTAGTCCAGGAATCAGGGTGCTCGATTCGTGTGGAGAAAATGCTGGAAAGTACTGCATAATCCTCCTGAGTGCGGAGAAAGTGGATACAAGAGATAGAATATTGGTGTCTGTGTTTTAAAGAGACATGCACAAGGAAGTATGATCTCACAGCTACTTGTCTTCTCAGCTGACAGTATTAGAACATCTTTTCCCCCTCCATTCTCCATCCCATCCATTCACTTCAGATTTTTCCACAGTCAGAAGCTATACAACTATCTAAATCCGTAAAACACCATGTGTTGCTCTTTCCTTTGCTTTGGCTTATAGCCAACACTCTGATTATTTTGGACAGAGCCATTCATACCACCATTGCTCCTGACAGAATAAATGATAATCACTGCTCATTTGTCTCCCACTACTGAAGCTGTATAAATTGGACTATGGCATCATTCAAGTGAAGACAAATTTTGGCAGTTCCTGCTTATTATTCATTTCCAGAGTGACTTCTCATCAGCAAGTGGTGTCCACGCTGTGATGAAAAGTGGTCTTAAATTTGGAATTTTATTAGTGTTTACTTACAAATGCTAATGCCACTGCCAAAAACTATTGGGAAGGTATTAATCCTCCTCCCAATATCTTTTATAACCGGTTTCTATGGTGAGCAGATCATGAACTAGATTCTAATCTCAATGATTATTTAAAGCAAGCTCAGTTTATTCAACTCTACATTTCCAACAGTAACCAAACAGAATTTGACCCCTTAATTAACCCTGCACTCAAAGTTTGATTCAGAAGAGGGTCTGGGTAGCGCAATAACACTGAAGCCTCCTGCTAGTGTACTCAGCTGGAGACACAGCTTCATGCCTTTACTCCAAGGAATTGATGAATTGTTAAGTACTTTAGACAAAATGCTAACAGCTTCAAAAAAACAAAACAAAACAAAACAAAACCCAACGCATTTGTTAAAGGATTTTCTATAACTCAGTAAAAGTTCCTTAAAAAATAGAAGGAACCAAGGTTAAGTTCCCTGCTCTCAGTCAAGAAGAGGGAATCTTAATAGTCCTGTATGCTTATCATTTGAAATTACTTCATAGGTTCTGCAGAGAGTAACTTTGGTATAAAAATGTGTTTGGTATAAGTAAAGAACTTCTCTCAGTCCTCCGCTTTGCCACTGTTAATCTTTTGTGTCTGGTCTCCACACTTCATTACATCACCTCTTCTGTCAGCAGCTACCATGGCTCCCTTGTACTCACCAAAGGCAAGGACAAATAGTTTCAAAAATAGGTTTGTGTATGCATTTCCATGATCCAATGACTTTTTTTTTCTTTCCCCATACAAATTTTGAAGTTTTTTGTGCAGTGTTTTCAAAACCAGGTTTCCTGGCTTTCAAAACCTAGGGAGAGTTTGATGCAGGAAGAGATGGGGCAAGTGGCATTTCTGGAAGAGTGATTAGTTTTGAGAGAAATGAAGGAGAGTGCTTCAAGAGGAGGGGAGTCCAGGAAGTGCTGTGTAAATGAACATAGAAAAAAAAAATCTGCAACATTTGCAGGAAAAAGAGAAAAATCAGAAAGTAGTAGATCTAGTCCTTTGTTTCGCATTTAAAGTAATTGGCAGAACCTCAGATCAGCATCATGAGTCAGAGTTCTCTGTTACCATGAGAACAGCGGGAACGAGAAAACATAAGGTGATTTGGTGTTTGTTAAAACTGGCAAACCTCCTCATCCAAATCAATGTAAATAATTTCCACCGGGTCCCCAGTCAACCACCTCTCTCCAAAATGCGCCTCCCTTGTCACAGAAGTCGAGAGCAGTGAGCACTGAAAGCTTTGCTAAGCACCAGCTGAACTTTAGCGAGTAATGATCTCTCACACTTCATGAATGTTCTAGATGCAAAAGATTCCAATGTCTTGTAAAAACCGACAAATCACCTATGCATTATTGTATTTATTACTAAAATAAAGCTACAGCTGGAATAATGTGCAGAGTTACTTTGCTACTTGATATTAGTTGCAAAGAAACAAAAGCAACAAACCAAAGAAATAGATAAAAAATAGGCAAAAATTAGTTTATCTGCATGCAGAATAAAGTTATTAGATGTGAAGTCCCTGGTCACAAGGAATAACAGTCTTGCATTTTTCAGGAGCGACAGTAAAGGTGCCTAACAGCAGTCAGAATCCCTGGTGTATATCTTATCAAAGAGCTGGTATCTACCACACCGTATTTTCTCTACGATTTTCAGTAGTTCTCATCTCTGGCTCAGAATGAGGGATGCCCTTATAGTCCTGAACCACCATCATCACCTAAATCTCCAGTACTTATTGAGATGGAATGTTAATTCTGTTGCAGAGTGTAAACAGAGGTAGATGCAAATGGCAAGTTATGGGATTGCTAAATAAGCAATGCCTAAATGGTCTCTAAAATGAAGACTGTCCCATACTTCAAAAAATAATCTATTTTTACCACTTTTACTGCTACAGTAAACTAAAAAGCAAATTAATGCAATGCTACCACTTCAGAAAAATGAAATGCGCTCTGATGGATTTAGCTGGATATTAACAATCACAATCTTCTATCTGTAGCTCTCACCTAAAGCCACATAACAATTTTGGGAAAAGCTTCTTACATCTGCTTAAAAAAAAGAACCCCAAACAACACCATGCACACACCCCCCAACCCAAAACAAAATAAAAGGACATCCCAAGAGTTTAAGGAAGCTTAATCAACACTTTGGAGAATCAAACTGGAAGGTGTCGCATTCTGTAGGGATGTAGAGTCCATGGAGAAACAAGACCTCTAATTATATTAGTCATAATGTACAATGCTGCATATATGCGATCAAAATTTCCTTCAACTCTGCCTTTTAAACCTACTTGAGATTTTCAATCTGGGATAGTTGCCTAGCAGATCTTTGTATGAAGGTGCTATCAAAAGATTTATGCTTTAATACACTTCCAGGCTTTTTTCTTCTAAACTGTTCTCAATAAGACTTTTGCAATATATTCTCTGAGAGAAGCTACTTTGTTCCAAGATGGGAGCGGGCGCAGAGAGCTATCTAGCATCACATGCAGAAACTTTCAGTCCAGCCAGCAACTGGAAACAATGCACTCTGAAGGTACACAGAGTTTGTACAGGAGAAGATGCGAAGTTGCCTTACGAGAGCTCTCTGCTGCCTTTTCTATCCAAATAAAAGTGGATGAATAGAAAAGCGTGTGCTAAAATAGTCAGCTTTCCCTATTTTTGCTAACGTCATGCATCAGTAAAGAGATTTTTAAAAACCAAGCAAACCATAAACCCAGGGCATGTTATGAGTGAGAGACACCTTTAGAGTGAGTAGCAGCTATACTCGTTAGTGTTGTGTTCCTGCCTTTGAAATTTGTTCCTTGTTCCTCAGAGCACAGACAGAGAGTTCATGAAATTTTCGCCAAGCTACAAAAGCTTGCCAATTAAAGCCCACATGGAAATATTATGAAGAGAGGAACAGTTATCATAATGACAGATGTACTGTACATAGCAGATAACAATTTACTTCTTCAAGGGTAATTACAAAAGTTGTTGGAAAATAATCAAGCCTTTATTCGGCCAGCCAGGAAGATAGAAGGCAGCTGTACAAATACCAATGTTCATTATAAAGTGCAGCCAAAAATGAAAGCTGAGGCTGAACTGGGCATCCTGGAAGAAGTGGTTTAAGATGCATCATTGCTTCCTGAAGGAACTACTTGAAGGTGGGCACACAAGTATTTGGAAGAGGATAGTGAGAGAGTAATTACAGTGGCTGGCTACTGATGTAGATGTATCAAGGGTTGTTGAGGGGTTTTTCCTGGGCCTAGTCAGTGTCTGCAGAAGTACTAAGAATGATGAAATAGAGAACTGCTTACAGAATTACAGAATCACAGAATGGTTGGGGTTGGAAGGGACCTCTGTGGGTCACCCAGTCCAAGCCCCTGCCGAAGCAGGGTCACCCAGAGCAGGCTGCACAGGACCGCGTCCAGGCAGGTCTTGAATATCTCCAGAGAAGGAGACTCCACAACCTCCCTGGACAGCCTGTGCCAGGGCTCCGTCATCCTTAGAGGGAAGAAGTTCTTCCTCATGTTCAGCTGGAACTTCCCAAGCTTCAGTTTGTGCCCATTGCCCCTTGTCCTGTCGCTGGGCACCACTGAAAAGAGCTTGGCCCCATCCTCCTGACACCCACCCTTGAGACATTTATAAGCATTGCTAAGGTCCCCTCTCAGCCTTCTCTTCTCCAGGCTGAACAAGCCCAGCTCCCTCAGCCTTTCCTTGTAGGAGAGATGCTCCAGTCCCCTCATTCCCCATCATATTACACCTTCTGATGAGCTCAGGGTGGATGTAACTGTAACCACACTAGAGACTGAGACCAGAATTAGAAAAAAAGGCAATTACATGACAAGAAGTACAAGATAGGGTTTGCCAGGAACAGTCAGTTTCCCCCATCAGACAGGAAATTCTATGCTTAACCCGTGGAGAAAAATCTGGGTGTCAGAGGAGATTTTGAAAAGGTGAATCCATAGTGGTCTCCTATTACAAAGAAGGTAGGCATCACCCTGGGACATGCAAATGTGAGTGCTGCCTGTTAGCATATTTTCACATCACTCAGAAACTAAGACAGATGGGTCTGGAGCAGAGTTTTTCTCAGGTGGAGTGGAGTTTTCTGGGGAGTTTTGAGCATGTTCGGTAACAAAGATGGAAAACAGCTGGGTGTAACAGCAGCCTGGTAAATGTCTCTGAAGAAGTGAGGGCTGTAAAGACTAAAGAATGCTTAGACTTAGCACAATATCTATTCAAATACGTAACAGGCTATTGCAAAAGAAGAGAAGCACGTCCTGCTTCTCCTTCTCCACAATGAATAGGACAAGAAGGAAAGAATTTAAATTGAAGAAAGTAAGATTTATATTGGCTATTAGGAAAACAAATAACGGTGGTTAAACAGAGTAATACGCTGCCAGGCAAGACTCGTGGTCCTTCATCAAGGGGAGGTTTTAAGAACAGGTTATCTCCCTAAAAAAGTTTTATGCACAACTTATACAGCCTTGGGAGGTGACAGATTTTATTTTCCTTGATTTTATCCTACTTATGTGCACACCATGTCATGTATCCAATGCATATTCATTTTTTAAAAGTGAATTGACCTGATCAAATTTGATCAAAATTATCCTCTGCTCTTTGAGCTCTTCCTCTACTGCTGCTTTCTTTCCATACCTCTTTGGAGCCTGCCATATTTTTGGCTTCATCTTCTTCATTCTCCGCTTCCTTTTTCCTTCCTTACAAACTAGCAATTTCTCCTCTGGAAATGTCAGCTGCCAGGACAATGCACAAAAATTAGAGACCAATAATTTGTGACCTGGAAGAATGAAGAGTAGGAACATAGGATGTATTTGTGCTATTTGTTCTATCCTTCAAGTCACATTTTAAATCTTCAGTAGAGATTTTTTAAAATAATTTCCCGCTGTGAATTCCTCTCCTTTGCTGTCCTTTAACACTCAGAACAACTCGACTGCCCGTCACTTCACGACAAGTCTGATCAGAGGCTGCTGCCCTCCTGCTGCCTCCCCCCTTGCAGCTCTCCTGCCAGACAAAACCCTTTTGGTTGCTCCACGTCTCTGCTCCTCTGCTGTAACTTTGATCGTCTTAGGCTCCTACTACAGTCGGTAGATACACAGAGGTACTTCCAGAGGACAAGTAAGCCTAGCTTTGGCTCAGATCTGCCCTTTGGAAATCCCCCTCTCTGCTGACTACAGAGCGAGCCTAGGGCTTAGACTGTGAACTTGTCTCTGGGAAGTACCATGCCCTGAAGGAAAATACGCTGAATTGCCCTCAGAAATCTTTTTTTTTTTTTTTTTTTTTTCAAGACAGAAATCTTTCCCC
>Ga0065711_1009722_pt1 | contig 17958 bp, 9 predicted proteins | sample Hoacrofraction12_FD_59098 | JGI IMG/M metagenome (GOLD analysis project Ga0065711, IMG submission 59098) | Hoatzin crop microbial communities from Cojedes, Venezuela - Epithelial fraction 12 v2 (version 2) | ecosystem: Host-associated > Birds > Digestive system > Esophagus > Crop | place...
GCTGCATGGTTGCTCAATGCACACTCGTAACAAGAAGTCCTAAAAATCACTGTCATTTGAAGAACTGCTTTGTAGCTCTATTTCCTCTAACTGCTGTACTATTAGCCATGTCCCCGGATTCCCTGCTGCAATTCCGTGCTGCAAAGCAACTATTTCAGAATCTCATCTAGTTCTTTCACTAAGCATCAACTACTGTGCACCACCGGAAGGGGAAAAGGAAGAGAAAATATGTAGAAACTTGAATCATTTGTTAAGAGAGTAACAGCGAGCCACTTTTACTGACTCCATTAAAAACCAGCTGAGGCAGGAGAGCCCGGCAGCACTGTACTGATACTACTCTAGAGCCAGCTCCAGTCTGAATACTACTGTTAACCCTTACAGGCAGGTTGTATCTGTGCAAGTAATAACTTAAAAAGCACCCGAGACACCCAAACAGCTTTTCAAGAGCCAGCTTAATGCTGGCAAGCATGAAGCTAGGTGCAAGCCAAGTTAGTGAAAAGCCACGCTGGTTTCTCTGCGTTCAGTGTCCCTGAGTCGCACAGTAACAAATTTTCAGTATCATCTAGGGTATACCAAAGAGTTACTTTCAATAACACGGCAGTTTTCCTACCAGGAGCTTACATATCTAAGGAAATGGAGTGCCAGCAGCATTGGTAAGGAAGGAAGGAAGGACGAAAGACCTGTGATAAGTGACAACACGGAACAATCTCGATCACAAAATAACTGAGCAACAAACACAGTTTATCTATGGACACTTGGGATTTTAAAAGCGTTAATTTGCAGACTTACGGAGAACTCGCCACTGCCTGTGCCCAGCACACTCCTTCGCTTCTGTGAGCGGAGCGTGCCACCCAGTCGCAGCAGTGCTCCACCACCTGCCGCCTTCCCCTCGGCCGACGTGCCCGGAGCTGCAGTGAGCGCGGCAGTGCCACACACTGACCTCTGGCCGCAGCACGCTGCCTGCTGTAACCCCCCTTCTCTGTAAAATAACTTCCCTGTCTCTGGAGTTGTCCTTTTCACAGCACAGCTGAGGTTGGAGGACATCTCTGGAGATGACCTAGCCCAACACCCATCCCACCCACTCCCCACATGTCCAGTCAGGCTTTGAAGGAGACTCCACAACCTCTCCGGGCAACCTGCTCTGCTGTTTGACCACCCTCCCAGGAGGTTTCTCTGACATTTAAATGGATTCTCCTGCATTTCAGTTTGTGCCTGTTGCCTCTCAGCCTGCCACTAAGCACCACCAAGAACAGTCTGGCTGGTTTTACTCCGGCTCCATCATACACTTGTACACCCTGGCAAGGTCCTTCCTGAGCCTTGCCCAGGCTGAGCAGTCCCAGCTCTCAGCCTCTCCCCGTACAACTGGTGCTCCACTCCCCAGTCATCCTCACGGCCTTTTGCTGGACTTGCCCCACCATGTACGAGTCTCTCTTGTAGCAAGGAAGCCCAGAACTGGACCCAGCACTCCAGATGTTGGACCACACCCGAGCAGAAAGGGTCACCTCTCTGTACCTGCTAGAAACACTCATCCTAACGCGACCTGGGAGACTGCCGGCCCTCACTGCTGGCTGGCTCCTGGTCAGCTGGTTACCCACCACGACGCCCAGCGCTTCTCCAAAGCTTGCCCGACCAGTAGCTTCCCCCTCCAGCAGAGGTCATGCCCAGCACCAGGCATCACTCGGGTGGTGGAGGTTTCTTCCGCAACACACCCTCACTTCGCCCTGCTCCGTAGGAGCGTGCTGGCAAGAGGCCCGGCCCAGCTCAGGGCTGACTCAGCGGCAGGGAGGGGAAGCAGGCGTTTGGCAGCCAGGAACAAGTCTAGCAAGTTCCCAGGACTACCAAAGAAGTACTTTCACAGTAAATGCTTTACTATAGAAGCCTTCATAAGAGCTCCTAAGAAGTTGGAAGTGGTGGTAGATTAAAAAAATCGTATGGTTCTTAGAATACAGCAAGCAATTTGAGGAGAGTGCCAAAGGGCATGCCGTCTGACGTTCTCCACTTTCCCAGAGCGATGCAGCGGTACGAGTGAGGCTCCATCTCCCCCGGCAAACCTGCGAAAGTATTCACGTATCACCATAGCCTGTAGAAAGATTGTAGTCTTTTATTGATTTCTTGGTTTACAGATTCAGATTTAACTTTCAATAATAAAGTTCAGTAAAGTGATTCCCTACTCATAAAAACTTGCTTTACACACTATGTACAGGCACCCAGAGACCACAGCCACACAGCGTGTCACAGCTACACCACAGACCTTCACACGGAACGAGTCGGGGAGAGGCGCGAGCTGCGGTGGTGCACATTAGGAGATCAAGGTGTGGACACGCACGGCGCACTTGGCACAGCTCACTGCAGATTGCCCACACAGGGACAGTAAAATAATCCCAACTCAGTGATAACGTGGATTAGTTCAACTACACTAATTCCAGGAGGAACACTTAATTCACAATTAAACTAGCCAACAGAAGAGATTTGATTAAGCTGAATCAAATGCAGCTGAACTAATCATTCTGGTTTCATTAAGCACCCCTCCATAGACAAATCCTAGACCTTGAGATCGGTCTCCAACATATCCAGTTGAGATATGCAGAAGTTGGAGGACCGACGGGAGTTCAGGTATTAGAAGTACTCTTTGGCGGTTTGATACAAATATAAAAAATAGATTACTTCTGAGGACTAAACTAAGCTTTTTTTCCCTTTTGTATCTTTACTGCCAGCACCAGAACTGCTTCAGTGACACAGTAACACTTACATACAGTAAACACAGCCTTACATTTTAATGAAACAAAATTCGTATTACAGATAAACTTCAGTACTGGAGATACCCTCTAACAGGCTACCCGCACCCCACAAAAAAAGTTAACATTCAGTGAGAGAACTTTCCTGTAGCAACGACAGAACCCAGGAAACACTGCACCACTGTCCGTCTTCTCTGCAACACAGTAACTGGCAAACATCAGAGACCTGTCTGCAAACGGCACCCCACTGGAGCACACATGGAATGGCATTTGATGCCAGAACCATTAGTTCATTGATTAAACATGCCTTTCTCTTTTATGAGGTAAAGCAGACCACAGGTCTCCTGCAACTGCAGGCTGACCTCAGCATGCCGAAAAACTGCAGCTACGAGTTTATGCAATCAGCTTTATAGCATTACACCAAGCTACAGCAGTTAAAATGCAGTTTCACTAAGCAGCCGTTCATCTGAAATCTCGCAATTCCCTTTTAAAAGCTGTTGTTTTCCCTTCTAGTGACATGCCTATCCTGAAGGAAGTAAAGCCAGACTCATTTTGGGAGGGGGGGGGGAAGGAAACACTTCCAGAATGAACCGTGCAACAGCTCTACAGCCTGCAGGGCAGGCGGCTGCAATATTCGTGTTGTCTCCAGCCACACAGCTCTGAAGATATTGCTTTGTCCAGATGCTGCTATGAAGACTTTCAGTTTCAAATGACCTTCAACAACAGGAAGGCAACTTAAACAGGGCATTCCACAACGAAGGCCTTTCAGCTAATGTACCTATGTAGTTATCTCCGTTCTGAGATCCTGTAGTGCAGCTTCACTTCATCTTCTTTCTTGTCTGCTGCAGACTCCCATTCAAACTCCTAACGAGCAGTTCAGAACAAACCTAATGAAAGGCTCAAGCAGACTCCCCTGCTGGGTACATGAGCACAACAAGCCATGGAAGTGGACCTAGTCCATTTTCAGATTTTTCAGCAAGTGATGCCAGAGCTTGTCCAATTCAGTGAGAATTTTATGGGGAGAAGAGGTATACAAACAATACACAGTACTGTTTATGCTTATTCCCTATGGAAAACTGATCTGATGCTAAGAGAAGTTCCAGTCAAAGCTATAGGAATGCTTTGATTTTACATCTCAAAAAAACTGTGGGGGGGGTGGGGGGTGGAAGTGCTACACAGACTGCCTAGTCCACTTCCCACAGAAGCTTCCATTCCTTTTTATGGAATGTTCTCAGTATTTCTCGAACTTGATACCTAGTGCTGGCTTAGTCATCACAGGCAAGGCAGCACCCTCTATTCTTATAGTTAACAGAACCAACCCCTCTGGAATTCACCTATTATACAGTAAATATACCTCGAGAGAAACTAGGTGATTAGCCCCAAATCGCCTGATGATGAATTAAAAAGAAAGAAGCTGACATGAGAGTTCTTCCTTGGATTTAAGGATCTCCAGGGCATGGATCTCCTATTCATGTTGTCCTGTAGATTTCACAAGACTTAACTCTTGCATGTTCTTTTGGTCTCTTTGACATGAAAGTGAGGGTAACTCAGCTTTGAACAGCTTTGCTTGCAGTAACTGTCTTTTTCCTAAGGGAAATCTCTGAAATTCCCCCTCCCCACAGATTCTCACACATTCACACAGGCTGTCTAGAAAGGTAAGACACTTTATTGAATTTGTTGATAAATTAAGAAAAGACTATGAACCAGACTTATGGGTCACAGGTGTGTGTAAACAGACATTGATTCCTTCCCACAGAACGCCTGACTCCATGTGCTCAGCCAGAAGTCACTTTCCCCAGCGCTGCTCACAGGCTGCATAGTGATGGAGGGCAGAGAAAAAGTCTTCATAGCTGATGTTCCAGTGGGAAGGCAAAGAACTGAGAAAGCAAGTTAGAAAAATTAAAATAAGCTTTTGTTAACACAGCCCAATTCGTGTGACCAGTCAGGAACATCACTACTTAAAGCAAGCTATTGTCCAAGTAACCTTGTGAAGCTGTTCTCGACAACATTATTGTAACTCTAGAAACTAAACTACCCACTAATATCTTGTCACCCTAAATCAAAGCTTACTCATTACAGCACAGAGGGCACTTCAAATTAATGAGAAAGTTGGAGAACCACAGGTCTGCCCAGGCATCTAAGTGCCCACAAACGCTCTCAGATTTAAGAAATACAGCAATTCTAGCCAGTTCAGTTATTGGCAAAACTGGAAAGTAATCCATAGACACGATCATCTTACCTTATCCTATTTCCCTTATATCCTTAGTTTCCCTGATAGAAACCTGTAAGCCACTCAAAATCCACATAAGGAACACCGACAGAACTGGGACTGGACCACTGAGACCAGATGGTGACAGAAGTTGCCCCTTAAACCTGAAGGGTAATGCCTGCTGTTGCCTAATCGTGGCTGAAGGAGCAACAATGAATGTTTGACAGGTTTCGTTTAACAAATTTTAAATACCCTCAAATCAACCTCCAGACACCTTTGTTTAGAGAGATCTCACCTCTTATGGCTGTTTCCATAAGAAGTCACACAGAGACTTGTTTAGTTTGACATTATTCCAACCTGTTTCACGGTATTTATAGGCAACTCACATGATCTCTGTCAGTCTGATGTGCCATGGAAGGAATCCTAACGTGCTGTCCACAGGACCAAACTTCAAGACTAAATCAGGATCAGGAAATCCATTTGTACCTGTAAGAACAAGTTGAATTAGGTTTTATCAAACTCACCAGAAGATTTGTTTTAATTCTAAATCCTAAGGCACCTACATTTTCATGAAATGCCCTTTTGTTTTTTTAAAATGAAGTGAAGCTCCTGAGGACAAGTTAACAATTAAAAGTCCAAGAGGACAGACTAGTCTTGCACCACCTGAGCAAAAGCTTAGGCAGTCACCGCAGGCCCAGCTGGACTGTTATTTTTAAGTCAGGTATTTTCCAAAGATTTGGTAAGTGTGCGACAGGAACAGTTAAACTGTTTTGAGTAACAGCAAACCTTAATACCACTGTTTAAACTGACTTTTTCTATCTTTGTCTTGGCAAACTTGATTTCAGTAGCACAGAACATGCTGTACCCTGACCCATACCTACTACAGTCCTAACTCAACTATGTGGAGTGGCAGTCGAGTAAAAGGACTACTGACCAGTCACCCCCCCCAAAACCCAACCAAACTTAAGGAGGTTCCACTGAAGAAGAACAAACTTTCTTCATGGTCTGTGATGCTAGTAAGTCGTAAAAAAACACCCTGTCAGAGAGAAAATTGTAAAAAAAAAAAAACAAACAAAAAACAAAAACCACCTTTACAATGGAATTTCAGATAAACTGTTGCAGGTGACATCTTTCTGGTTAGATGAGTGAGGAAGAACAGGGCAATATTGTTTTGGGTTTTTTTCCCCTGTTATTGAGTGGGCAGCATGACTCATCCCAGGGCAGGGCTAGGTAACACTGAAGGACTTCATGAGGTGCCCACACTCTCACTACCCATACCTTAAAAGCCCTGTCCCTGTCATTCCACTAGCAAGAGCATCCTACTTATCTTCCAAGGCTGAAGACAATCAGTGGCCAAACAACACTTTCTCTCTTCCATACACTTCTGCCACGTCTGAGCTACTCCAGGGTAAGACTGACAGGCAATAAGCTTAGAATGAACAGTCTTCGTCCAGCTTTCCCTGCTAATTCTAGCAAGTTGGTTAAGGCAACATGTGAAAACCAGTATAGTACCCCAAAGGGACCTGAGAAGGTAAGCTGTCCTTCATGCACCCACCTAGCTCATCTGAACAGTATTCCAGCAGCCATAACTGTACTTTGCTAAAATGCTGCAGTTAGTCATGATTATTGCATGCTATTTTTGTTACCCTTTCCATTATCCATCAATTCCACAAGTTAGCTGCAAGAGTGCTTACACTGCATAACGTCTACCTTTAACAACAAAGCTTAATACTGCCTAGTTGCTCTGAACTTCAGATGTTATTTCCCAATTCTTTCCTCACTTGTTTAACAAAAAAAAACCAAAAAACACCAACCAAATCAGTCAAGAGCCTTTTACAAGTTTGAGTTTAGCTGTACAGGAACTTAACTTTGTGAATAACAGATAAGGTCCTATCAGATTTTGCGCCACCCAGGTTTTGAAACTGAAGCTGGAGATTTCAAAAAGTTCACATCCTCCCTCCCCACTGAATCATCACAGGAATGATCCTTTTACCACAGGTAAAGAAGCTATTTCTCAAGCATGTGCATTTCTAAGGAAGGAAGAAGTACTTAGATAGAAGTCCCTTGTGCCACAGTCCAAATCTTATCTCCAAGTTAAGAAAAAGAATTATAAAGCAAAAGCCACTTATGTGTTCATAAGCCAGCATGTTAGTATGAAAGAGCTCTGCAGGGAAGCAGTGAATACTTAGAAGTGAGGACTCTGGAGGAAGTGGACAGCTTTACTCATCAGCTGATTCAGTAGCTGAGTACTCCTCAGCTGGCCAGTTCAGCAGCAGGGTCTTCCACACTGCAATGGCTTTTCAAACAGGAAAAGACCTTCAGAGGGCCCAGTTAATGCTAATATTTCCTTCTGGTTCCTATCTGAAGGAAAATGAAATTGTACACTGCAATATTACTGTCAGAACAGCCTATTCAAAACACAGTACCATGCTTTCCACTCTGCATCNACCTCTCTACCTAAACATATCNACACGTGGAAGGTCCCTCAGAGCTGCNAGAGTTACAATGCTCTTCAAGTTTAGCATATACAAGATAGCAGCATTAGGCAGCCAACTCAAAAAAAAAAAAGACTTAGACACTCAAGGGACAGGAATGTGGCAACATCCCTTCTAGGTCAGGAGTTCTGCGAGGGGAAGTTCAAGGAATCTGTGGAGCTGACAGCACTACCCTTCTCTTCTCCACATAGATTTTACACGGCAACTGGAACAGCCTTAGTTGATAACCATGTTCTTTACTGGGAAGGCAGATGGCAAGTAGAGACAATATTATAATGCAGATGGCACCCACTTTTCTGAAAACAAGTTGGTTAGCTGAGGCATTGCTCAGAAGAAAGCACTCTTACACTGAAGAAAGCTCAAGCTGTAAACATTCGAGCATGACTGGATTAAGAACCAGAAGAGTCAGATGACAAGCTAGAACCACACCATTTTAGGACTAGACTTCAATACCTGCATCCTAAACATGAACATAGAGTTAAAAACCTACATTATCAAGTAGTTACATCAAAGTGAAAAACTAGAAACTTACAGAAGTCACTGTGAACACAAATCCTAAAAATATAGCTACTCAAGTACTGCTTTTCAGAACTCGCTCTCAACTTAGATCAGTAACTCACAGATCTTTACATTCAATACCTTTGTATTAAGGATGCACAGAAACTAAACTTGCGTACAACTAAAATGAGTAGTTTCATAAAATAATAGTTCTTCATCTCCAGCTGTCCTAAACACTAAGACCAAGCAAATTAATACACAGGACTAGTTATAGATACTACCCCTAGTTATTAGCCACATAGATTAAGCAGCCTGTTTTCAAAATTTACCGTTTTGACAGATTGAAAGTCTAGGAGATTTCTCTCTGCACTCAGCTAGCACATATTACTTGAACAATAAATCTGCTCAATCTAAGATTGGACCCAATACTTTTAACATATCCAGACACTTGAATGCACAGACAGAAGATCATGAACAAGTGTTTAAGAAGTTCCAGTTAAACACCACTGGCCAAAATACATACGCAGGTATCAACTGTCACCAGTTCGTCACGAAATGAATAACTGCTTCTTCAAAACAGTCACTCATTTCCTTAAATTGCCTTTGGGGTATAACAGGATAGATGTCTAAGTTACTTCTTCAGGTGCCTTATTAAATACTGTTAATAACTCTGGTGCAGTTGGAAGCTATCATGCAGCATGTTGACAATAGGGACAGAATTCAGTTTAAAATTAAGATTAAAGTGTCCAGACTGCCACGGTAGTCAGTCTGCAAAGCAATTCAGCTGACTACCCATTTGAAAATTGAAAAAAAAAAAAAACCCACTAAAGTCCAGTTAATGGGAACCACAATAATGTGCCTGCAGACATCCAAGATTAAGTGTGCAATCTGAAACCTGAACCCTGCCAAGCTAATTACAACTGCAATTAACATGCATGATCACCTAGGAAAGCTGAGCAACTATTACAACCCCATAGCACCACTGGGGAAGTGGAGGCTTGTTCTAAACTACTTCTCCCAGGTGTGAGATTAGGGCAGCCCTGCCCTTTTCACAGCTATCACATGTAGCCATGCACCTCAATGCAGGCCCAGTAATCTGCATTAATTAGTAATGAAGATAACTAAACTAGCATGGGTTATACAGCAGTAAAAGATCAGCAAGTACTCTATCATTTGCACTCAGGGTGGTAGTTAGGCAGCAGCAACAGCTTTAATAGCTGTAACAAGATCTGGAAAAGACTCTGCCCATACCATGTCTGCAGCATGCTAACTTGCAGGAAGTTAACAAAGTTGTAACAGTTTCATTTCAGGCAACCCCAGCAGCACTGCTTTCAGCAAGCTCATTGCACAACATCCCAAAGAGGTTGGTAACTCTTAAAAAAATTAGAGTCTCAATTTTAGCTTAAGGTTTCCCTTTCCTGCTTAAAGAAAAAACTCAAAAGGGAGTAAAAAGTTCTTACTGGTTTAGCAGAAGCCTGAAAGCAACAATTATAACTTACTCTGACAGACTAAGTGTCCAGATGCACACATTCTAAGCAATAAATATACTAGAAACCCAATCAGTTATGAGTAAGTACTCTTTCCCCTCCTCCCCACAGACCATGTCATACTTACTACATAATAAGCTGTCTAAGACATTCACATCCAGGTCTGTGTATGTTCTTTGCTGCTGTGCTACCAACTGACAAAAGTTCTGAGCAGCTTTTACTATGTCTGCTTTTCCATCTTCCGGAGACAGCACCTTCAATGTAGATTGGCAATTTAAAACTGAAAGTACAAAACACAGTTTAAAAGCAACAGAAATACAGTTGTTTCAAATGTGTATTAGATATTCACAGGATAAGACTGAAAGTAACTTGTAGTTTACTTCATATACTACATAATTAGCCATAGATACACCTCATCCATCTCTGTACAGAGGTGGCTAAGAGTCTTCAGGATTTGCTGTATTACCAACACTCCAGTTTACGGCAACTATGTTGAGGAGTCTTGTAAAAAGTAGTTTAATTAATGTCAGTCTTGAAACGTAGAGTCTTCTAGGGAATTTGCACTGGTTCTTACACTGCCAGGCAAAGCAGTGAGAGGAAGGTGCCTAGACAGTAACTTGGGGGGTGGTAAGCAATGCAGAAAGACTTGCAGTTCAGATGAAGGAAAAAAGATCTAGTTCCTACCCTAAAAGGGGAAGGTGTTCTAACAGCTACTGTGGACATTCATATGACACAATGATTCAGCCGGGGTCCTCCCTGAACATGATCACAGCATCTTTCAGCAGCACTTCAAAATTGGTGCAAGAGTTACAATATTGATGTAATACTACAGAGAAGCTAGGAACCAGACAATCATACCAGAATTCACCCACTAATCTGTAATTATGTCTGTGACTTAAGAGAACATTTCACAACAATCTTATTGTCTACACACACTGAGGTAATAGACTTCTCACACCACATGACTTGCATCATTGGCAGTTCTGATAAGCCACTTAAGAGGTAAACTTACAAAAGAATCTGAAGGCTACAGATAGTGTACTAAACCCAGCTTGAAGAAACTGGGTTAAATACAAGTGTGTGAACACATGAGACTTATACAGAACTTATGATAGTTATAACCTGGTAATTTAAAAAAGCTTTTCTTAAAACTGCAGAACCTGACTGCAAAGGACCACAGAATACAGTCAGAAGACTCATAAGAATGCCCAAAACCCCTCAGTCTATCCAAAGCCATTACAATGAAAATAATTGCTCCTTGATATTATTTGATTTGTCATATGTCCTATGTTAAAGAATCTTTCACTAACAGTATTCATAAATGTAGGACGTGTCGTTTTGCTTCTCGGAAGTGAAAAATTGCAGTTTAATACTATAAACTGGATAGGTGTCAGCTTGTTCAGTTCAAAGTATGAGGCATCTAGTCTGACTGCGGACCTTTCTCCGTAAGAATAAGAAAAACTCTAAATAGAACAGAAGAGATCTCTGCTTTTCATAGTTTCCAGCACAAAAGGTTCCCAAGACTTAAATGTACCCTTTCAGTCAGCAAGTCTGAGCAGTCTTTCAGTAGTTCATTTGGTCTGGACATAAATATCCCCATTTAGGTAAGTGCAGCTAAGTATGCCACAGTTGAAGACATTAACAGCCTGTCTACCCCGTTTTCTGCTAATTATTTCAGCATTCACAGGCATAAAGAGAAATAACACAAAACTTAGGTGTTCCCATGTAAATGCTAGCATCTTAGCCTAATTTGCTTATAAAGGCAAGTTTATGTTACAACATCAGACTTCATACTGGAAAACCGGCACAAAGGACCTCACCATCCTATCAGTTCTTGCAAGGGAAGCAAAACTCAGCCAGCAGCATCTTAAATGCAGCTAAATGGAAGAGGTTTTGAGCAACCTGGTCTAGTGGAAGGTGTCCCTCAGGATGAGGAAGAACTGGAACAGGCTGCCCAGGGGAGTTGTGGAATCTCCTTCTCTGGAGATATTCAAAACCCACCTGGATGAGGTCCTGTGCCGCCTGCTCTAGGTGACCCTGCTTTGGCAGGGGGGTTGGACTAGATGATCCCCAGAGATCCCTTCCAACACCGACCATTCTGTGCCTGTCTGTGTCCCCGCCCATAGCACAGGGGTGGGAACTAGATAATCTGTAAGGTCCCTTCCAAACCAAATCATTCTCATTCTATGATTCTACAGATGTACCACAGCTTGAAGTGTAGTCTTTTCTTAAGTCTTTGAATGATGTAATGTGATTGTCTTATAATAAAAAAGACCTTCACGTTTTGAGACCTATTTAAATATTATGAGCTGTAGTTAGAAGAGCTGTATCAGCCTATCCCTCTTAGGCAAAGGCCTGCTTTCATAAGTACATGCTTGTGATTTATTACATTTTGAACAGACTTCTAGCATTTGTGTTAGCATACTTAAATGAACACTTACAGTAGATTGTACTGAATAAGGAACATTAGCCTTGAAACATACCTGTTTTCCACTTCTATTACATACAAAATCTGCTATCACAGATTTTTTTTTTTTTATCTTACACCCTTAACCTTCCTGGTGTCATTATACATTGCCATGACAACCAGCAGTTTCGCTCTTTCCCTTCTTCCTCCCAACTCTGAGGCATAAGTTACAAAAGATGAAAGTGCATGCACTGTTTACTTGACATCAGTTCCCTTACACTTACTTCAGTGCTCTTCCAACTCTCTCAACAAAAGAATTCATCTCACTGAAACTGCAGGGAGCTGAGGTACACCGACACATTAAAGTGGTCATGGCACAACAGTCAGGCTAAAGGGAAGATCAGACTACCCAGTAACGATTACTATGGAAAGGAGAGCGCAACATCTCACTATTAGTTAAGAACAAATAAGAACAATGAAAGTTTAATACTAGGCCCAGAAAGGTTGCACGTGTTCTGATAATCAGTGCTTGAAGAAGAAAAAGGTCACTGTAAGAACGAATGTGTTTAAGTAAAAACAGAGTTATAATTTATCTTCAGCTATTTAGAGTCATACCAATCCCTCCTTGCAATTCATCTTACCTTGATCAGCTTTGTCTTGATTTGCAAATTCCACGCTGTACTTGGAGCAATCTAGTCCTAAGAGTTCTTGCTGCTGTTTTAAAATTTCGTCCATCAATCTTGAATTATTCCTCTTGAAAATACCTTTAAAAAAACACCGCATGTCAGCCAACTCCTGTGAAGAGTGCTACAAAATAATGTGACACTAGGCAGGAAGAAAAAAGAATCAGGTAGTCAGTACTGGTTTCAAACTGGCGCTCACAAGTATGGTAAGAATCCAAAGCAAATGCTACAGCACATCACTGATTTCAGTGACCTTGGAAAGACAGCTCGTGCTTTTGTTCCTCTTTCACTCAGCCTGATTTAAGCAGCAAGCTGCAACTGCATAAGGGATAGTTTAAGACTTACTTCATTGTCCTTAACATGCCAGCAACAGTTTGAGATAGCAATACCGTACCAAGTCAGATTAACACGAAGTTTCTTTAATGCCCCTGCTGCTGTAGATTGGCAGTTTAAGTCTCTTCTACCACTTACTGCCACACCACTAAGGCTGCAGGCTAACAAAGCAAGTCACCACAAAGCAAGAGCCAGAAGACTAAATCAGTGTATCAGGCCACAGTAACTGTCCACTCTCATGCCATGGATTTCCTAATAAGAGGATTTCACCAGCTGTATATTCCAAGGAGTTGATGCAGTCCCCAAGGCCTTTTTATACTTACATGTTTATGGTAGGCACATTTTGAGTGCAGGAGAAAACTTGCTAAACCAAACACGTTTGTGTTGCTATTCTAAAATAAATTCTAGCTCAAGAGATACAACACAACTATTTCTAATTAAAAGCCACAGTAAAAATTAAGTGTTACAGCTTAAACAACGCAAAAGTGTGGCTAGACATATTTACTTATGAACTGATAATCTTTTATCACATTGCATTCAGGCTCTTAAACTAAGAGCCTAAGTTTAATTCAGAAATCCTATGTCAAGCATTTCTGTTGACCAGTGTAAAAATGCCCACACAATAGTCTTACAAGAAACACTGAACTGGTATAAAATTTTATAATCAGGCTTATGATTCATCATCTCAACCCGATTCTGGGATTAGAAACTGCTACAAACAGAACTTTCTACCTCAGCAGCGGTCAAGCAGTGTATAAGCATTGGGTTAAAACCACATTACATTAAGAGTTAGTTTGCAACACAAAGTGATACAATGTATTTAATAACACAGCCTTTATGCCTAGTGAGTTAGTATTTTTATACAGACTTCATCAGAGGCTTTAATAGGTTTTAAAGCATCTGTTTTTCCTCCCATCTTAGCTACTTGCTGCAAAAAAATAATTTACTTCATTACACAAGCATTAGTGATGCTTATAACCGATTTCACACATTAACAGACAAGCAAGTTCCCATCAGGCAGCAACCTTGATAGAAAAAAGTGTCAGAATACTTTCACTAAGTCTAAACTAAACCTACATTGTTACACTTTGTGCTCCTGCTTACTAGTACATATTGATACATATCAGAAGTTGTGAATGCTGCTTTGAATAACACTGTGATACAACTGCTTGGATAAATCTGTTTTGTGCTAGTTAAGACTGATTGTCTGTCTTATATTCAAAGTCAGCAGCAGTGCAGCTACTGTAATCGCTAATCCCACACCATCTTCAAGTAACATCTGTACATGGTTGCATGTGCCTCACCTCTAAGAGTCACTTGACTTCCATCCACTTTTCAAGAAAAAAAACTAAACAACCACAAAACGCTATGTTCAGTAGCTAGAGAGTTGGCACAATTAGGAAAGGCTCCTAATCTGGGAAATGGACAGCTGCTCTCTTCCTCCCCTTCCCCACCCAACGCTAAGGATACCAATTCTTTTCTCGTGAAAAGTTGTTGCCTATACCTGTTAAACACTGAAAGAACAGATTTAAGAACCCATACTCTGGCACAAAAGCAAATGAAAACATCGTGGACAACTGGCAGGAGAACGGATTAAGGTGCTCACTGCTCAGTAAAAAGGGACATCAGATGAAGGAGTTGGTCCAGCTCTGAAGTGAAGGTCCTCAATACACACAGTGGATATTGAAGACATGCTAGATGTGTTCTTCAGATTTATCTGAGTATCACCAGCATTTCCCTTTTGTTCTCCTCATTTATCTCACCCACCTCCTTAGTTGTTCAAACCTGGGTCCCATGTTGCTTTGGGAATAGCAGTTTAACATAAACGGGAAGCTACTGTGGTTGTACGGTATAGTTGTAGCACGTCTTTCTTGGAAAGACCTCCACATCTAAACTCCAACTGATCCACCAACCTCGACACACTTGCAGTTTTCCTGCAGTGAAGATCCTGAAGCACCTCAGAAGGTAGTAAACACCCAAACCAAAATCTTCATTTAAAACCAACAGCATTTGGGAAATTTACTCCTTCAGTGTTTTATCACTCAGTGCACAGGAGACTTCTCTTTTTCTTACAAATGTGCATGATGGCAAATAGAGTCCTGCCAGAGGCAACGAACGTGGGCCAAATCCATATACCACTCCAAAAATTATTTTACGTGGTTGTGGCTCAGACATGCACTCCCTTCTCTTACAGTATCTCAAAAATCCATTCATCTACGAGGTTCATTTTTTAAAACTTTGAACATATATCCAAGTTAGTTCTGGAAGATGCTGTTGCTAATTTATACATGATAAATGCAGTCAACAAGGAGTGCATGAGTAGACCAACTCACTAACAGAATTCAAGCATTCCTAGGCAGCGAGACTTCAGTCTTAATTTAATGCTACCTGCCAGTCTTGTTCAGTCTTCCACATAAGTTGAAAGCAAATCCGTAGTATGATTTTAACATTATAGAGTTAATGAGGTCTAGTAAGTTTCAGCAGTACCACAGCTGTTTGCTGTTAAGTGTGGAAAATTTCAGCCCCACTACTGTCTCTAATACAGAATACAAACATGAAATTGTCACTATTATTTCTCATTAGAAACAATTTTTGTTCTTGAAAAGCAGAAACAGTCTTGTTCAGTCAAAACTCTAGAGCTTCTGCAAACTGGTGCAAATGCGTATATTCCAGAAAATTAAGTGTTACAAGAATTGTGAAAATTTAACCACTGTAATTCCCAAAGCAACAGAGTATGCAACTTCAGGGGATTTTTTTTTGTTGATTTTGATTTATTTTTTTTACTACTGAAAACTTGTGAGCTGTTTCCAATGATAATTCTTGTTTTTACAACACAAGCTGCAAACGTGCTATTGATCATTAGTTCCCATTAGAGCTGAGGCAAACCAGAAGTGTTTTAGCTTCCTCCAGTAGTCCCCCATTACACAGGTCTTTTCCAGGGCACACACCTTTCGCTCAGTTTTACAATAGTTACAAGCCATGCCCCTTTGCAGCCAACTGTAGTGTTCCACCACTTTCGGCTTAGAGACTGACAAATGCAGTTTGTAATCAGGAGGCTGCGAGTTCAGCAGAAGCAAGGCTCAAAAGTGACAGGAACATCTGGCACAGACAAACACCAGGTGGTGTCAACCGCTTGTTCATCTGGCTGGACTACCACAACCACCACCTGTTAATGCCCTGGTAATACCGCAAAGCTCAACATTCTCATTTGCCCTTCTTTTTAAAGCAGCAGAATCTGGTACAACACCGAATAAGAGTCAGCTCTTCCTTACAAGGCAACACCTTAACCGAAGTTAAGCCTATGAAAGCATGCATCTCCACAGCATTTCAGTTATTTGCTTTTTCTCAACTCCCTTCCAGCTCCAACAAGGGAAGAGTTAAAAGGTAAAAAGTCTGTTTAAAGCATCAAGGTATTAACAGTTTGCGAAACGTCAATTCTTAACCCAATTCAAATCATGTACAGACAAAAAACTGTTTTGACACATGAACAGCTTCTGCCTACATCCTCATGCTGGATCGTGCGGGTTGATAACGGAGGGAAGCAGGGTTTGAGTCAGTTACGCTGGACCTCAGAGGATATGACGAGCTAGAAAAATGTATTAGGCTTGTCTATTCCAAGAGCCTAGAAAAAAATATAATCCAAATTTGAAAGTGGATGAAGTCACTTAAGTTTCACCCAGATTAAAGTCACTTCAGCTAGCGCTAACCAAATAGGCAGAATTCAAGTTAGAACCTCGTAGGTGACCACTCCTCTTGCATTTCTTCTTAGAGGGACATTGTGTACCAGAACAAGAGCTCATCAGCAATCGAGAGACGCAATACTACTCTCATATTACCCCTACCTATAAGGGGATTACCTTCGACAGATTTGCGTTAGCCCTTTTAATAAACGTGGTCTGAGGACTCCTCCCAACTCAACATCAAAACGCAATTGCTGAACATGAAGTTTCACATGGGTGAACACCCACCGCCAATGCTGATCTTCCCCAGTGAAGTGAACACACCGAACACCCAGAAAGTTTTATGGATTGATCAGATCAGCTAAACTACCACATAATTTAGAAGAGACTAAAAGGCTATGTTTGGGGCTAATGAAATAATTTTTTTTGCTTACTGCAGTACTCTATCATTTTAAAGAATTTCTAAGAGAAAATTGGTCAGAAGCAAAACAATTCACTGGAAAGCTAAACCCAGGATGACGAAACCCAAGTTCAATACAGTCATACTATGGGCTTTAAGAACGCTCCAACATGAAGCATCTGTTCAGGAGCCCAAAGTACTCCAATGCCAAGATTCAGCAACCTCCCAAAAAGCGCTCTAGACCTGTCCCAAACTAGGGAAGGCTTCACTGATGGGCAGAAGTAACACTCAAGCAAGCTCTCGAGTGGAAAAGTAACTCCAGCAGAAGAAGGTTAAAGTACATATAACACTGGTCACAGGCTTCTGCACCCCAGAAGGTATTTTAACTGCTGCTATACAATTGCATAATCACTGCCTTCTGACTGTGAGCAGGCTGCATTATTTCCTCAGAGATAAGGTCTTGACCAGCACAGCTGGGTCTCTACCAACTAACAGGATTGGCAATACAGAAGTCCACAGAAATAAATCCTTGATCAAAGCTCTTAAAACTTTAGTCAATCTGGATTTAATAACCAAGGTGCACACAGTAGCATTCAGTTTATTCTGACTTTGTTCTGCTGCATATCAATGAAAATTAGGAGAATGAAAAGAGCCCCCAGACACCAGAGGCAGTAAAAGCATGCCACCTTTGGCCTCCAAGCCTGCTTGGGCAGGGGGGGGAAATCTCAGGTTTGAGCACTGCAACTCATAGCACCATATATTTCTTACAGTAAAAGACAGTTACTTACATTATGGTCCTCTTGCATTCAGCAAAGACCTGTTCATCCCAGTCTTTTGGCATACTGGTTTTCACGGATTCACAGAAGACAGCCAAGTACCTGATCACATTCCACAAGTGTTATCACAGAATCACAGAATAGTAGGGGTTGGAAGGGACCTCTGTGGGTCATACCGTCCAACCCCCCCGCCGAAGCAGGGTCACCTACAGCAGGCTGCACAGGACCTTGTCCAGGCGGGTCTTGAATATCTCC
>Ga0065711_1039296_pt1 | contig 17958 bp, 12 predicted proteins | sample Hoacrofraction12_FD_59098 | JGI IMG/M metagenome (GOLD analysis project Ga0065711, IMG submission 59098) | Hoatzin crop microbial communities from Cojedes, Venezuela - Epithelial fraction 12 v2 (version 2) | ecosystem: Host-associated > Birds > Digestive system > Esophagus > Crop | place...
GTCTCGCAAGCAGTCCTTGTTAGCTACATTTGAGCCACAACAGTCCTTGTTAGCAAGATTACAAAGAACAGAACTAAACTGAATAACAGTGTTTAACTCTTACTTTAACATAGATGCAAAATTATATAACGAAATTAAACTAAAGCTATAGCAAAATCGAACTAATTGTCAGTTCCCCACATCAAAGTAACTCATGACTACACCCTCCATGCACAAAAGAAATCTCTTAAGACTTGCAGGACTATGAGGTTAAAGACAAGGCTCTAACCCAGATGTAGCATTCCCTGTGGAGATACTCACCCTCTTGAAAACATGCAACCCTAGAGCAGATGCTCAGTCGATATAAAAATATAAGCTTCTGAAACAGGATCAACTCAAGCCATCTAGGAATCTGCAGTGAAGGTTAACATAGCTGGGCAAAAAAAAGAAGAGGACATAGTAACAGTAGACTTGGTTCCAAAAGAACTTTAAGATCATAGCTCTAAAAGAAAATTTATGGATAGCTAGATGTGCAGTAACACAGACAGCAAGTAAACAAACAAACAAACAAACCCAAAAAAGCAGCACAGCGAGAAAGTGCAGGTTGCTGAAAAATTTGTGCAAGACACAACTATACCCTCAGGAGGTATTTGTAGCGTTACTGAACAGGTAATCTGAGAACTTCCACTCACACCTGCTGGAAAACGGACTGAGAATCTGAAGAACTCAATTCTGATTAGGGTGCTCCTACTGTAGCAAAGAATTTGGTACTGTCTTCCTTGTGCACCCAAATTGCTTACAGGATCAGAAATACTAACACAAGAGTCCTCATTTTCATCTTAGCTGCTTTTCACTACCCAAGGTAATGAAAACCCAATTGAAAATAATAATGGAGAGTACCAGGAAGGTGGGAAAGGAAACATAAAATTTCACTTTTTATAGATTCGTAGCTAATTTCCAAGCAGCCCAAGAGAGAGAAGGAGAAAGATGTCATGCTGTTTCCCTTCTGTGTCTCAAAACCCATCTATCACCTGTGATCAAGTTATAAAACTGCTCTTCTTAATGACTTAACAGCCAGAAAAAAATTCCATCCCCATGCACATTGTCTGTGGTAAAAAGCCTGCACAACTTCTGTCATTGTGTTTTGGCATATAAAGAAGAAATTATATCCTATCTTTTTTATGAATGTTGAATTCTGTGATATTCTGCTGATACTATTCTATAAAAGTAGATTTTCAGTATTGCTGAAAATATCCTATATTAGTTAACCAATTATAAATATTTAAAATCTCTCAATGACATTCTGGAACAGTCAAACCTCACTAATTAACATTAATGGTCAGGGGGATCATATTAGTGAATAACGGAACAAATACATGAACAAAGCAAGGTAATGTATAAACAAAAGCTATTTGTTAATTTATTTCATAAGAAGAGTTTTGCTTCTTATGTAATGATTTATGACCAGAGTCAAACAGAATTCTCTTTTACTACAGTGGCAAATGCCAATTTGTTAAAACTGAGGCATCCTCTAGTAACATCTGAATGCAAGAAAAACATTTACAGAGAAAAGATGTACACCTCCCTAGTTCTTTAGCATCCTACCAGAGGTTACACTGCCCTGTCCAAACTAGTGTCAGGCAGAAACACTGGGTGTATCTCCAGATAAGCAGGCATTCTTATATAGCAGAATTTGGTGTTATGCATATATTAGCTTGGGTTCCAGATACAGTAGCCACCCTATGTTTGCACAAACCTCTGCTCACATGAGTTAGCCCAGGCAATGCTGAGTGCCATATCCACAGTCCTCTGGGGTCCCAACCTGGCTGGTTCAGAATGGCCTTGTGCCGTACAGCTGCATGCCCAGGGACAACCAGCAGCCTGGGATCTCTCGTTCAGGTCTCCAGCAGAGATTTGGGAAGGCCTGAGAGCACCTTCTGCATCCTCTTGCTGTAAGTATGTATGCACAGTGATGGTAGGATTCCCCCATCTCCATGCTGGTCCAAAGTACTGTCCCTAGGGCTGATCTGGATTGCTCCATTCACTCTAAAATTAGCAGAGCAACTAATTTCCATTTTTCTAAACTAAAAATTTTAGTTTAGAATTCTTTTCCCATAGCAACTCTTTAAAATCCCACCTTTTTTTATTTTAATTCCTGAAGTTATAGAATTTCAGGAATTGCAGTGTGTGGTATATTATAATGATGGTACCCCTAAGCCCTAAAACTCAAACTAAAACATAGCGTTGTAGAAAACCTGAATTTTCTTAAGGTGACTGTGGTCTAAACTTGCTCCTTTAGGAGTGTCTCTAACTTTACCATCTTTACAACAAAGGATCTATTGGAGCACATGACAGCTCCTATCTGGCATCAAGCATCCGTGTTACCTTTCAGCCGAGGTAATTAATGGAAATACATCTTCCAGAGGGACATGAATATGAAAAAAGTCTAGAAGAAACTGTCTTATATGTAAAAATTATTATTTATGCAAAGTACAAGTTAGTAAAATTTCGCTTTAACGCTTCTTCCCAAGATACGATTGCTAATCTAGCATGATAGCGAAAAGGCAAAATAAAGACTGCATGTTTGAAAACAGTAAGACAAAAGCTGATCATTAAATACAAATGTTGAGCTGTTATGATCACTGTGTAACTCTCTGTAGAGGAAGTGCGCCACTGAATTTAACTGCTCTTCCAGCAGCTCTATCATAAACCTATGCTGATTTAGAAGCAAAAAAAGGGAAATGGGCAGTAGAAGTTGTGCCCATGGAAGCTGTACAGAAAGGTAACTGGAAGATGTCTACATGGATGGACAGGGACTGTCCATGGCTTCTCTCTCCCATGCCCTAGCACTGTGCCATGAACAACTTCACCCCAGGAACCACACAGCTGTATCTGTAAAACTCAGAGCTGTGGGCAGCAGAAGCAGACATGGCTGTGCTGCTCCAGACAGGAATGGGGCCCTGGCCCGGCTTGGCTTGCACCTTCTGCCAGGGATTTCTCTGCTGGGCAACAGCACCGTATCAGCAAAAGCTGCGGCTCCTTGCCTGGGCTCCCAGCTCACCCAGTGGTACTCCCCAGTTTGAGAAAAGAGCTCCTGTGCACAGCAGGGCTTCACAGCGCTCCGGCAGAGATGAATTACTGCACTTGAGCCTCACCTCTCTTCTTTATTAAATGGGGCGTATGGATAGACTGTAAGTAAATGAATTCACTAGGGAAATTACTTTCTGTGTCACTAACTTTTCTACAGCCTCTCCTTCCAGAGGTCTGAGAAGACTGGTACTGAGCAAACTGGCAAAAATAATTAACCTTTCTGTCCTTCCAATTGATCAGCTGTGACCATCCTCCCTTTTTTCTGGCTAGGAGGAATAGGTTTGCGAAAACGGTTTTTCTATAGTTTGCCACTGGTCACTGCATAGGAAATTATGAGATCTACTGATGCAGAAGGAGCTTATAATTAAGCATCTGAGATGTTCAAAAAGTCGAGCTAAAGGGTCAGAGATGAGATCTCAGCCCTTATCATATGTCTGGGGAAAATGACCAGCTCAGTGACAGAGCCCAGCCTCGCACTGGCAACAGTGTACTCCAGAAGGATTTAACCCTTAGCCATTAAAGTATTTTGCATGTGGAAATTCTGTTGCAATGCTCCAACAGAAGAGTTTAAACAAAGGCAAGTTTGCCCTTCTAGTCACGCAGCTGCAGAGCTTTGTAGACATTCACTGGTGACACATGCAGCTCCGAGAACAGCCGTCTGCCTCGAAACACCTTTTAACACTATTTATTAAAGCAGGTGTGGAACTGGTCCAACCTTGTCTTACAAATAATCCTCTCAAGATAACATAATTCTCTCCTTGTATGCGAAAAAAGACATGGGTATCTTTGTTCCAAACCTTCTGCATATTTTGACTAATGAATTGTGGACATGGTCAGGAAGTGCTTTACAGTAACTGAGTGTTTCATATCAAAGTCAATGCTCTTTCACTGACAGCGCTGTGCCATGCTCCAGACTGATCTGCTGTACATCTATTTTTCCTCATAATTATAAAACCAACATGAACAATAGCACCATTCTTGCAATGCTGATGTAGGAGTTCTTTTAACTCTTCCACTCACAGTTTTCAGCCAGAGAGAAGGCAGAAGAGATCAGAGGTCACACAGACTGCTGTGATGCCCGTGGGGTTTTGCTCAGTGATGTCACACATCTTGTAGGCAGTGGCTGCACTGAGGGTTTTTTGGAGGAGAGGGTGGCTGCTGAAGTAAAGGGGGAAGCAGAGGCTCACTGGGGTTCATAAATGGCACTGCTTTCTGAAAGCAGAAGGGGTGACCACGGCAAGTGGAGGTTTAGTCATCACCAGGTGACCAAGGAGATTGTTTTCCAGCAGGTGTATCAGAGGTACCATCTGCAGATCTGAGGGAGGTGGTCTTGGAGAAAGTGACGAGGCGAGTGCTGATCTGGAGGATTTGGTATCTAGATTGTGTGGTTGTATGTCAACCAAGGCAGGGACAAAGGCACCCATTTCCCAAACTATGCCAATGAGAACAGGGTGGGTGGCCTGCCTGCCACCTCTCAGGGACTGTGGGGGCCAGCGTAACCCCACTGGTTACCCCAGCTGGTTCCATATACAATGACTGTTTTTACTCTGATATTGACTGGCCTGGGCGTTTTAATTCCTGTTTGTCTCTGACTCACTGAGTTTTGAAGCCTACATTCAGCCTACACCCAATTACTTCGTGTCACAGGTGCCTGGGGTTTTACTTCAAAAGTGGCCAACCTTGAAGATAGGCTGTTGTTCCCTTAAAATATAGAACAGTTCTGCCCTAGGTGGAAACACAAACTTACTGTTCCTCATCTTTACAATTAAGAATCATCCAAACGACTAACATTTTAGGGACTCTACTTATTGGTCTCTCTTAAACATTTTTCTCTCATGTATCCCCATATCTAGTTTCCTCTACTCCAGTCTCTATTTCTTCATACCTGATTTTGTCTGCTTTCTTTAGACCAGTGCACCTGGTAAGTCACTTGCGTTGCCACCCAGCTGAACTTGAACACGCAACGTACAAGATAGGATGGGGCCCAGTGTTATTAGTCTTAAATAATCTGCTGTATCTAGCCATAAACAATTACTCCAGAGCTGTTTGACAGATGTAGCACAACTAGTGGTTCAGTGGTAAATCATAGTCACTGGGGAACTGTACAAAAAAATGCATCAGGAAGAAATCGTTAAATGAGTGTACTCTACTGAGGCCTACATACTGTACTTCTGTGAGAAAGGGGAAGTGGCCAGTCAAGTAAAAATGCAGCAAACATTAAGATGCATTAAGCTGATGCTAAATACTAAGGAAATCAGTAGACATGCGGGGTCACCCACACCTGGACCTCACCAGAACTTCAGAAAACAAACTAACGCACAATATACAAACTTAAATCTCCAGTGGGAACTGAAGGAATTCAGCTACCTAGCTAGCATTCCTGTTGCTAGGGTGGGACACGATTAAGGCAAAGCCTCTTGCAGCCTAAGTGCTGAACGAGGCAGACAGACTCTCCCTAGAGGAGAGTAACGATAACAGTAACATTCCTCTTTTTACTGTGGTCAAGCCTAGAGACATATTACTGAGACTGAGTAGGATCAAGTCTGAGGGTAGGAAAGTAAAATGCATCACTATTGTCTGAAAAGATTATTGTTTCTTTAAAAAAAAATTTTAAAAAGAACTAACATATCCTTAACATCTTTCCTTGGGAATAAACATAAGCAGCCTGCTGAAGAGGCTGACAATATCCATCAGATCCCTGGAAGCAGCACCAGGATTCACTACTGACCTACTTTCTGTCACACATAGCTGCTAGGTGTGGAGGAGAGCCTTTTGACGTGTGCTATTACTCTGAGATGACTATGTTATCTGTGATGAACAAGGCACTTCAACTATCCCTCTGTAGCTTTTACGTAAGAAAAAATTTTTTCATTCTTTTTTTCTCCCCCTTTACCCCACTTGGAACAAGGAGAAAAATAATTCTTTTCAATCCTTACTGAATTAGAATTAATTATTACAACACTGAATTTGTTTTTTGTTTTCTGTATCAACAAAAAAGGAGGGGAGATTTTTCCCAAGCAGTCTACAACCACCGTTCCTCTGAAAACAAACAAAGTTTATATTCCAAAGCTAGTTGTACATTTTAAATAGCCTATCAATTGTTTTTTATACACTTTCCTACTCAACTATATATGGGCATATGTATTCTACAAGGAGAGGCACAAATAGTGTAAGGTGTACACAATAGACCACTGTAATTCGAAATGCACAGCAACAGGCAAGGAAAGCTCCAGTTTTTGTAACAAAGAAGAAAATGATTGATTTGTGATTACTCACTTGCAAATCTTGTTAGTAGAAACTAACCAGGCAAAAAAAGTATATACATGGCATAACAGTGGTACCCAGAGATGGAACAAAGAAATGCAACCAGTTACTTCACATCATTTTAAAATATTTTTCACAGACAATCAGTATTTTCATTACCAAAAGTAATCCTTTCATTAGCTTATATAAAATCATATCCTGTATTTTCTGTCTTTCATTAACATGATTTCAAGCTTTCTGCACATACAGAAATCAATGTTTTTAAAAATGTGATGCTGAAAAATAAATTCAACCTACATTTTCCAGTTTATACACTGCATGGGTGATTCTTTTCTTATCCGCCTTTTAATTACGTTGATAAAATGTAATGGCCAATTGCAATCCTGGAATTTGGGGAAATGTTGCACTATCTTTCATTAGACACTTTACTATTCATTGCTTATTTACCTCCAACTCCTGAAAAGATAGTTGTCCTTCCAGTAATTACTGGTAGGCCAATAAAATTATAAATGTCCACTTTTCCCCTAGTTATGGGTTGGACTTATATAGGGAAAAAAACTAAATTATTATAATCGTACAATAACAGTGGAACACACAATGCCTTTTGCAAGGAACTCTGTACAGACCTAGCAAGCTAGTTTGCTATTTAAAAATGAGATGAGAAGCAAAAAAAAGGCTTATAAAAAAGCCTCACTTCAAGAGAAGAATTTGCCACTTCTTTATATCAAAAAATCCAAACCTTACATGCATAAAGACTTTGATACAACAGAGTAACGCTTTAGTGGGACAGGAAGACTTCCGAACATAAGGTGGAGGTGAAAGAACATCATTCCTTAATCATGCCACACCATTTGAAGATAAGGAAAGGGCTATACCCCCAGCTTAGCGTACTGTGTAACCATGTCCCACAGTAAGTAAAACAGGGCAGATGAACTGGAGCAGGCAATTTGGCTGACTTACTGGGACTATTTCTGTGGGTAAATAGGTAACATTTATGTTTATTGGGCTCATTGTGTGTTAGCACATTAAGTCTTTGGCTTACGAAAAATTTAGTATCTCAGTAACAAAATACACATTCAAGATATCTTTGCTATCAGTGTCCTTTTTCTTTCTTTCTTTTTCAGCCTTCTTAAAATTCAACTTAAGTTTTTGTCTTGAGGTAATAAATTCTTAGCAATAAAATGCTCATCCCAAGAAGGAGCACGGAAAAGACAGGAATTGTCCATATTGTGCCACATTTGGGCTACGACTATTCACCCTCTCCTGGATTCAGCTGGAGTGGTGAAGGACTCTTCCACTTCACGCTGCTGGTTACTGGCCCTCTTTCAGAATTACTATCCCACAGCTGCGTGTAAGCAGAGAGTAATCTTGCAAACAGCAGCCAATATCCCCATCTAAAGCTATTACCTCGAGCCTGTGGATTGTTTTGCTGAGTAGTTCCTCCACTGCTTCAGGCAGAATCCAGTCGACCACTTTAAAAGGGAAAGCCTATCAGGGAATGCTTACCTGTGCCACAGAGGTGAAAGGCAACATCTTTCCTTTTGAGTGGAAGGGAACAGCAAGCAGCTGGAGGCAAGACCACCTTTAATCACCACAGATGCTTGCTAAACAAACATCTATCAACTAGACATCTGGAAGTTGTGTAGTAACTGGGCAGCAGCCATCTGTGAAGTTTCCATGGGGGAAAGCAAATTAGCAGCTTAACACATGGGAGACATGAGCCACTAGACCTCAGTGGGGAAACAGCTCTGTTGGCATCCATCAAATGAGGTGGTATTAAGGGTCTATCCTCATGGCATCCTGGTGAACAGGATGAAGATACTGCTAAACAAGTTCACTTGCTTATGGGAGCAAATTTAGCTATGGCAACATAATCTGATTGTGCTAATAAAGTCATCCTACCGTGCAATGTAGATCTACCTTGGCTCTCCATCTCCAGTGCAATCCTACTTTGAGCTGTGATTTCAATATCAGCTTTGACTAGACTGTATTCTCCACAGCGTTTCTCTATCTTGTGAAATAATGCCTGTTGGAGCAAACTAAAATGTATTGTCAAAAAAGCCTGCTTAGCAACGGTATGCATTCCATAGCAGTCTTCAGACATTATAACCTACTGGAAAGTATTTGGCCATCTCAGTGTTGTTCTGTAAGATTGCTCCTGAGGGTTTACCCAGCAAAGCTGTTTAGATAAAGGACGTCTCCAAGGTCACTTTTTGGGACATCAGGACATGCCTCAAACACTCCACAAATAGCTGTACTTCATATCATGTCTACTCCTGTATGCAACATCTATCCCAAAGCACCTGGGACGTACCTGCTATGGCCTTTTGGTACGTATCACCCATGCTGAAGTTTCTAATGGTCACTTTAGGACTCAGTACCTCAGCAGTAAGGTGGGATCATAGCATCCTTCAGATGTGGGGTGATCAACAGCAGGCCTCTAATTTCTGCATGTGAAAAGACACTTCTCAGCCTCACATCAGGAGCTCAAACAAGCCATCAATAAAAACAAACTCATTTCCGAGACATAGCCTGCTTCAAAAGTGGGTGGAAGCTCAGGAATGTGGCAACATACAATCCCTGCAGATGTGCAGGACTGTAGTTCAGTGAGGAAATGCCTCTAAAGCGACTTGGCATCAGTGTCCTGGAACTGGTTTAACAACCTGCATCCTCAAAACAACTGCTGCAGTTCAGAGATACAGCATACCTAATTGTGACGATGGAGCAAACATTCCCATCAACATAGGACTTATCATTATAGATGTCCCACAATGTTACCTTTTGGGATTCATCCCCAAATGAGCAACAAGGCATGCACAGGATCACATAATGAGTATTTGCTTAAATAACTCAAAACTCCATTAAGCTTCAGAAAAGCACCAAGTTTGAGTATTCCTGTGGTTTTACTTGACAGTGTATACTTCCCCCAGTCCGACCACTCCGGGAGAAGCTAGTCTCCTGGCCTTTCATCACAGCAGTACAGTCTGTAGCGTGGATGGAAAGCTGCACCTTGCTGCTTGATGGAGGAGCCCTATAGCACAGACAATTTTTGCACCTTGCCTAGAAAGTGCGACTATCAAACAGTACACCAACATGTTGCTGCCACTAGATGGCAAAAAGCGCACATGGAAAGCAGCAACCTGTTTCTGAGAGGACAACTACTGGTCTCCTCACTCAGGGGAGTCCACGCCTTCCTCGGGCGGCACAGGCAGGAAGGCAACAAGGCGGCACAAAAGCCCTGTCCAAGCATGCACTGTGCTTGCAGAAAAGCTGCATCGGGTCCCAACGCTGCCTAATTATCCACCTCCCTCTGCACTGCGTTGTATTGTAAAGCTAGCTACCAAAAAAGAAATTTAAAAAATTTAAAAAGATTGCGGCTGGAGCCCCCACAGGGGGCATGGGGAAGCTTTGAGGACAGGGCTCAAGCTTTGAGGACAGGGCTCAGTAGAGTTCAGCAGTCTGGCTGCAAGAGACTGTGAAGCTCTGGGGAGAGCACAAAAGAAGGGGATGGGAGAAACCCTTCGCCATTCGGAAGGATTTACTCCTCAAGACTCCTTGTTGTCTTGTGGAGTGATTATGGGACACACCATGTGATGTGGACAGAGACTTCACTAACACAAAATCACCTCGCCCACCCTAGGCCTGGTGGGGGTCAGCTGGGAAAACACTGGCACCAAACACTGGCTACCACAGCAATGGTACTATAAGATTTCTTCACCAATACACTGGGGAATAAATTCCCTGACCAATCTCCCCCACCTCTACAGCAGCATCTCCTTTGAAGACCAGGCTGGGCAGTGATTCCTACTGCCATTGCACCGCTGTGAACACAAAACGAGCTGTCCTTGGGGGCTGAGTGGCTGCGAGGCTCACAAGTTACATGGCAGTGAGGACTTGTGCTATACATATTAGTGGGTGTGCTACAAAGGACCATGTTACTGGTGAGCTTCATTTCATCTGGCACAGTGCTATAGACAGAGCATATTCCCCCTCTTTTTGCACCTACTAACTTTCTTCACAACAAAATGCCCTTTCCGTACTTCTTGGGATTAACAGCCTCTGCAACACCCTGCAAAGCACAATGACACGAGAAAAGGCAGATTGAAGAGGCCACACTCTCAGCTGCTCTGGGGCCATGCTGGGGCAATTACAGGCATGTCAAAGGAGAGACAGCTTACGTGCATCTATCTGCTGATTAATACATTTTTGTCCTCCACAGCACTCCAGTAAATCGCACCTGCCTTGTGCTGACCCCTGTACCAACACACAAGCTCAGTCCTGAGCTTCCTACTGTGTGGCTGAGGAGGAGGAGTTACTGGCACAAGAGCTGCTGGAGGTGGCAGCCCCTTATAGCACGGCTTCACAAACACCAGCTGCATCATAACCCTTGACTGTCAACTGGGGAACGGTTCTATTCTCTCGATATTTTCTCTGCTCATAGCTGGACTGATCTGCTTACAGTTAGACTCATTCAGCATGACAGAATTTCCAATGCTGCTACATTTTCGTACTTTGGCATCTTCTGTATCCTACTGTGAGTTTGAATACCTGGGATTAGAGAGGGTTGGTCATGTTCCACATCTGGCCAGGTAGCAGTAGCAGCAGCCAACCACTGAGGTACACTTAACCAGTCCTCGTCTCTTCAAATATAAGGAGATACATAAGCATTACAACTTTGACAAACCACTCTGGACACATACACTAAAGCACATGTGGAACGAAACGTGAAAACAACACACGGTCTTCTTCCCCTCTTCATGGGAAACAGTTTAAAGAAAACATTCTTAATGAGAGAAGAATGATCAGGAAGTCAAGAGAGAAAATGAGACGCTCTCCTCCCTCACAGCCCAGGGGACTGGGAAGGCGACGAGCTGTCCTGGCTCTGGTCCCATGACCTCATTCCCTGCAGATATGCCAGTTTCCCAAGGAAGGGATACTGCCAGAGGAAACCCAGACACTACAGAAAGTGACTACAGAGCTCTGGGAGCAGTAGTCAAGGGCATGACGGCCCAGGTGGTGTTCTCCTCAATGCTACTGGTGAGGAGAAGTCAACAACTGGCTGCGGAACTGGTCTTGGTGACACTGTTTTGGGTTCTGTGACCATGGGACCCTGTTTGCAGATCAGTGTCTGCTTGAGAGAGAGGAGATACACCTCACTAAGCAGGGCAAAATTATTTTCACCAATAGCATGGCTGACCTTGTAAGGAAGGCTTTAAACTAAGAATGATGAGGGAGGGAGAGAATAAACAGCAGGCCTATAGGGGACTGATGGACAGGATCACTAAGCAAAGGGCATGTGGCAGGAAGAGACTACAAAATCAACAAAATGAGGCTTAAGCAAAGACACTTCCAGTACTTGCATGTAAGCTCAGAAGTACCTACAAGGCACCATTATGGAGAAATCCCCTAAATCCTCTCCAGGAACTCAACATTACGGGGTGCCTCTCTGAAGTGCCTGTATGCTCATGCACAGAGTCTGGGGAGAATAAGCATAATGAGTTAGAGATCTGTGTGCTGTTGCAGGGCTATGAGCTTGTTAGGATTACAGAGACACGGTGGAATGGCTCCCATGACTGGAGTGTTGCAATGGAGGGATGCAGGTTCTTTAGGAAGGGCAGGATGGGTAAGTGAGGAGGAGAAGCTGCCCTTTATGGGAGAGAGCAGCTGGAGTGTATGGAGCTCTGCCTGTGGACAGAGGAGGAGTCGACTGAGAGATAGCTTATGGGTTAGGATGAAAGAGAGGACTGGTAAAGGTGACATTATAATGGCTGTCTCCTACAGGCCACCTGACCAGGAAGAACAAGTGAACCAGGCCTTCTACAGGCAGATGGGAGCAGCCTCACATTCACAGACCCTGGTCCTTGTTGGGGACTTCAACCACCCCAATATCTGTTGGAGGGACAACACAGCAAGTCACAAGCAATCCAGGAGGTTCCTGGAGTGCATCGATGATAACTACCTCCTCTGAGTGACAGAGCAGCCAACAAGGAGAGGTGCTCTGCTGGACGTCATATTCACTAAGGGGCCTCCTTCAGAACGTGAAAAATAAAGGCAGTTTCGGCTGCAGTGACCATGAGATGGTAGACTTCAGGATCCTGAGGGTACAGAGGAGAGTGAAAAGGAAGATCACAACCCTGGACTTCAGGAGAGCAGACGTTGGCCTCCAAACATTTGCTTGGAAGAAGTCCCATGGGATAAGGCCCTGAAGGGAAGAGGAGCCCAAGAAACCTGGTCACTATTCAAGGATCACTTCCACCTAGGTCAAGAGAGTTCCATCCCAACAAGCAGGAAGTCAGGAAAAAATGCCAGGAGGCCTGCATGGATGGTTTGAACAAGGAGCTCCTTGTTCAAACACAAAAAGGAAGAATACAGAGGGTGAAAGCAGGGATGGGTAACCTAAGAAGAATACAGAAACATTGTCTGAGCATCCATGGATGATGTTAGGAAAGCTAAAGCCCAAATGGAATTGAATCAGGCCAAGGATGTCAAAGACAACAAGAAGGACTTCTTTCAGCACATAGGCAACAAAAGGAAGACCCAGGAAAATGTGGGCCCATTGCTCAACAAGATGGGGGACCTGGTTTCACAGGACATGGAAAAGGCAGAAGTACTGAATGCCTTCTTTGCCTCCATCTTCACTAGCAAGGCCAGCCTTCAGGACTCCCAGGTCCAAGAGAGAAGGGGAAAATCTGGAGCAAGAAAGATGTACTCTTCGTGGAAGAGGATCAGATCAAGGAACACTTAAGCAAACTGGATGTACCTAAGTCCATAGGCTCTGATGGGATGCACTCATGAGTGCCAAAAGAGCTGGCTGATACCATTGTTAAGCTAGCCTCCACAATCTTTGATCAATCATGGCGACTGTCAGAAGTGGCCAAAGACTGGAGGGAAAAAAAAGGCCCATCCTATCTTAAGAAGAACAAGGAGGAGGACTCAGGGAGCAAAAGGCCAATCAGCATCATATCCATCCCTAGAAAGGTGACAGAGCAGCCAGTCCTGGAAACCAGGTCCGGTGGCAGGGAACACGGTCAGCCCAGAGTGCAGATCGCCCAGCCAGTGCCCAGGGACAGGCAGGCCTGCAGTTCAGCCAGGACGTCACGTCATCGGGCAGGGGCAGGGCTGAGAGCAGGGAGGCCCGGCACAGGGCTGGCTGCAGCTTGAGGCTGTGCCAGCATCTGCTGGGTCTGACAGATGAAGTCCTTCTCTGGAGGAGAGGGGATTAATATTGCCAAAACTCAAACAACTCTATCAAGCTGGCTGTGACCAAGATCAGACCCTGAACCACCCGGTCTCAGGCATGAGCTGAGCAGGAGGACGTTCAGGTTTTGCTTTTCTAAACGGGCACGACGCAGTGAGGTGATGCAGAAAAAGTTCTGTAACTTACTGCTCTCTAGCAGCTGTCTCAGCCCATCTTTCCCTTGTCATGAGGACCCAGATCATAGTTCCCAGAAGTGCTTTTGAGGTTGCTCTGGCTGTTCAGTAGCATGGAACCTGTACCTACTTCTCCGCCCGTTATCCGGATTTGTTGCTAGAGCAGCCATGTTTCAGAACTATGTTAGTGTTCAGAAGGTATTATTGCAGGATGAATTGACTACCTTTCCCTATTTTCACAGCCAAAGAGACATCATCACTAGGGATCAGAAGATACTGCATCAGAGAAGTCCCAATTCCAGTAAACAAGGAGCAGTTATACTGAGATCAAACATCTGCCTTCCAGCCACTAATTCAGGGCCTGGAGTTGCCAGGCAGTGATAATGAGCAGCCATGGCCACCATGCTGGCAGGAAGACAACAGCTTTGTGCTGCCAACACCCTGCATTCAATTCCAAGTAGTTTGTTCCAACTCGGTATTTAATAAACTGGGTCATCTACTATGCCTCTTCTGTTTTCTGCTGCTCCCCTTGCTGGCTTTGCTTCTCTTTTCTTGCCTCTGCTATAGACAAGGACCTGTCTCACTGCTGCAAAATGGTGATGGCTGCTAGAACTGTCATGACATTTTAGAACTGCTGTGTTTTATCACACAATTGGAGTTCTTTGGACCCAGCTGGTATGGATGAGGAAAGGCATATTATTGAAGGTTTCTTCAGGCTTTCTTCCTGCGCACACATTTCAGACGTCTCTCTCTGCCCTCGTTCTCAGTGAAAATCAGTCCTGGAGACATCTCTGAGGGTGAGAGACGAGCCAGGATACTAAGTCCGAGCGAGAGCTCTCCTGTGCTCCCTTCAGCTCTGTTCATAGCTGCATCTTCAGCCTGTCCTGGAGGCCAGGCAAAAGGCCAGCATGCGTCCGTGTCTTCTCCTGTGGGGATGCCTGAAGCACAGTGGTGTGAAGATTGTGGACAAGAGTTGTGGTATGGCTAATCATCAGTCCCCAGACTCTTCCTGGATTCTAGAGCAATCCTTCTTGTGCCGTGGCAGAACGGCATGAGTGAGCTCCTGGTAGCCATGAAACACTGGCAAATCCCACAGGTTTTGATCCCATGGGGAGATGATCAATTTGTAGCCTGCAAAGGGTAAAGGCGTTCAGAAATTTCTCCAGCCTGCACCAGGGAGGTCAAAAAGTTCAGCTCTTTGTTCTTTCTAGCGTCTCTGCACATAGAAAACAGGTGCAGAAAGTCTTGGGCTTCTCTTTGTGTTGTCATTGTGATAAACTCAGACATGACCTGTTTTCAAGTTTGTTCCTAACCTGCTCTGTGCTGCCGCTTGATAGTGAGAGGGGAAAGTTCTTGGCTAGTGGAGCAGTAGAACAGAAATTCCGCCTTGGCATCAGGCATAACAGGGGCTAACAGCAGTTACAATGGGGTGGGGGGTGAGGGAGTAAACAGAAGTCCAGTCAATTCCTTCACTTGCAAGTCCATCTCCAGTATGACCGTGGGGACACTTTCAATAATGTCGGAGACCATGGCTATCAGAAGAGGCTTGTGAGGCTTGAAAGGCAGGGAACGTTCAGCACTGATGTGGGGGTCTTCACAGCATACTGTATTATGCACGAGCACGCAGCACCTCTTGTAACAGCAGACCTGTGTCTGTGGTAGCACCCTAAGACTGGCCAGACAAATTTGGAGAAAATCCTTTTGTTAGCAGCTTTTTGCTCTTAAAGTGAAAATAAAGCAGGGGAAATGTCTCCAGTGATCCTAATCTTTCAAGCTGCAGGCCTGATTTTGTTCTGGTAGACCTCCTGCCAAATGTAATGAGCCTTTTGCCTGAATCTGGCCTAATCTTAGCTTTAATTGTAGTCTTAATTACATGCAACAAACAAAAGAAGTGCAGAATTGTAGAAGACCGCTATGAACTGGTTTTGTCTCGACATTCCCATTGTCTCTTCCTGGCCTCCGAAAAAACTGCCACAACGACCTGCAGGAAAGCGCTTGCGTGCAGAATAGCATGTGAACTGGCAAGAGAGGACTTGTCTAAGCAGGCTGTATGTGTGGCACGAACTGCACGTATGTGGACATGCTCTGCGCATGCGCAAATGCCCCTCTAAAAGGGCAGCACATGCTCCTCGGAGCTCTCTTTCTCTTGCTGTCCTCCTCACCACCTCGCTGCTGGACCCTGCCATCGCCGGGGCCTCCACGCCTGCACAGAGACTGAGCCGACAGGACATCACTGGACATTGGCGAATCCATGGTTGTGGTAACCGATCCCCTCCCTGCACTTCTTTTCCTCACCCGCTGGGGTTTTTTCGACTTTACTCCTTTCTTTCTTTCTCACGTCCTCCCCCTGCTGCCGGCCCCGCCCGACCTCCGACTCCCTGTTCACTGAAATAAAGTTTACAATGTTGCATGGCATCTGACTGCGTTTGCATCTTAATCTAATCCTTGGGATCGTATCAAAACCTCCCGAATATTGGATCGGGACAAGAATGTATTCAACATCTGCAGTAATGTGGAGTGGTTCTATTCTATCAGTGTTTTCTGTGAACAGCTGCAATGATCTGCTTTCAGTTAGATTCATTCAGCTTACCACAATCTGACTCACAGCCACATTTTTATACTTCTTGGCCTTCTGTTTCCTACAGCACTGCTTGACACTTGGAATTAGAGAACCACCACAACATTCTAGGTCTGGCTGGGAAGCAGGCAGCTATGGAAGTCCAGCTAACCAGTCCTCATCTCCTCAAATGCATGAAGATAAGCATTACAACTCTGACAAATCACTCTTCACACATACACCAATGCACACTTGGCAAAACCACATTGAAAGAATATTCCACTGAAATAATGTTCCACCTCGTCTCCAGGTGATCACCCTTCACAGTTATGCATATTAGTGAATGTCTGGGCTGTAAAGTCAAAATGGCCTTTGGAAGATAAAAAATTTATTCAAACAATAAATTGCACCTGTTCTTCACATAAGTGAGAATGAGAGCTCTGCTAAGGAGCAACAGTACTGTAGACTCCCAGTAAAGGGAAATAAGCAGCAGCAGTAAGCTCTGTGATGACGTATGAACCAACGAAATCTGTCTGCTTAGCATTTTGACTACGCAATACCTGAGCAAATTGCTTGCATTTGTACTTTGGTTTGGCATTGATTTCTTGTTGCCTGATGCTGGTTTAATTTTAAACACTGTGTGCAAATTTATTTCAGAAAGTCTCAGCCTTTCAAGAAATTTAAGCTAGCTTGGACTTTAAAATTTAGCGACCAGTATGTCAGGCTCACAGAAAAAACATTTACCAGCTGAAGCTTTCAGGCAACTTTACTAGGAACAATTATGGTTCTCTCCCTCAATACCAATTCAAAATGATGTCTAAGCCTGTTTCAAACTCAAGTTTATCAAGATCTGAATTACAGCTGGCACAAACTCTAAGCACAAACTACATTTTAGCAGCCAACAAAGCAAACAGTGAATATATCATTAACTTTCTGCCTACTTTGTTATTTGCTGTGGTGGTCCACTGCTGGAGTGAGTAAGGTCCCCATACCTCTCCAGCAGAACATTTCTCACAAATTCTCCATACTTATGAACGCCTCTGGGCAGGGCTATGATACAAGCACTGCAGACTCAGAATAACCAATGTGTTATATCAGCTGTAGGAATGCACCAAATCCAACAGTAGCTCTTACCCAACAAGGCACTGTAGCTCAAATAATTCCAATAACATCACTGGAATCACTGATATACTTTATATTGAACCTCTATGTAAAGTCTTTATGCAATTGGATTCTGAACATTCAGCATTCTTCAGGAAAATTGGACAGATCAGGACATTTTTCAGGACAATTTCAGGACAACGGGAAAGAAAAATGGGTGAGACAGAGGCAATGAAACCATTCCTCTGTTGCTTCTTTGTACGAGAACAGAAGAGGCTCCAAGGTAGCAAAGAGCTTTTGTAATGAATTACATTTGGGAAGGCTCAGGAATCTTATCAATTGCGGAGGAAGGAGGCAGTAAAGAAGAGCAGCAGCCTTTTGGCATCCAGTGACAGGCTGAGAGGCAAAACTGAAATCTGAAATACAGGAAATTCCATTTAAACATATGAAAAAACATTTTTAGTAGGAGGTATACACTCATAGGGCATGATTTTTAAAAAACGTTGAGAATAACCACATTAGTAGGAATGCAACTCTCTTCCTTCGGGAATTGAAATAATTTCTCAATGCATTACAGTCCTACTTGTAGCAGACAT
>Ga0065711_1039298_pt1 | contig 17956 bp, 10 predicted proteins | sample Hoacrofraction12_FD_59098 | JGI IMG/M metagenome (GOLD analysis project Ga0065711, IMG submission 59098) | Hoatzin crop microbial communities from Cojedes, Venezuela - Epithelial fraction 12 v2 (version 2) | ecosystem: Host-associated > Birds > Digestive system > Esophagus > Crop | place...
TCACCAGGACACCCGCCTCATTCAGCAGCGGCCCCACATTGTCCCTAGACTTCCTTTTGCTGCTGATGTAGTTGAAGAAGCCCTTCTTGTTGTTTTTGACATCCCTTGCCAGCTTCAGTTCCAGGTGGGCCTTGGCCTTCCTTGTCGCATCCCTGCACGCTCTGACCACATTCCTGTACTCTTCCCAAGTGGCCTGTCCCTCTTTCCACATTCCATGGACCTTTCTCTTCTGCCTGATCTCTGCTAGAAATTCCTTGTTTAAGCATGCAGGTCTCCTGCCTCCTTTGCTAGATTTCTTTCTCAGGGGGATGCACCGATCCTGAGCATGGAGGAAGTGATTCTTTAAACAGCGACCAGCACTCATGGACCCCCCTGCCTTCGAGAGCCCTGGCCCACAGGATTCCTCTCAGGAGCTCCTTGAAGAGGCCAAAGTTAACCCTCCTGAGGTCGAAGGTTTTGATCCTGCTTATAGCCCTGCTTCCTCCACGCAGGATCTTGAACTCTACCATTTCATGGTCACTGCAGCCGAGTCTACTTCCAACCTTCACATCCTCCACCAGTCCCTCCTTGTTTGTTAGTACAAGGTCCAGCAGCGCGCCTTTCCTTGTTGGTTCCTCCAACACTTGCATCAGAAAGTTATCATCGATGTTCTATAGGAACCTCCTGGATTGCACCTGCCTAGCTGTATGGTCTTCCCAGCTGATGTCAGGGTGGTTGAAGTCCCCCATGAGAACCAGGGTCTGTGACTGTGAGGCTACTTGCAGCTGTATTTAGAAGGCCATAGAGCTGTTGGAGTGGGTCCGGAGGAGGGTCACAAACTCAATCCAAGGTCTGGAACACCTATGATGTGAGGAAAGGCTGAGACAGTTGGGGCTGTTCAGAATGGAGAAGAGAAGGCTGCAGGGACATCTTCTAGTAGCCTTTCAGTACCTGAAGAGGGCCTATAGGAAAGACGGGGAAAATATTTTCAGCAGGGCTTGTGGTGACAGGACAAGGAGCAATGGTTTTAAACTAAGTGGAGGCAGATTTAGAGTAGATATAAGGAAAAAATTTTTTACCATGAGTGTGGTGAAATACTGGCACAGGTTGCCCAGAGAGGTAGTGGAGGCCCCATCCCCGGAAATGTTCAAAGGCAAGTTGGACGGGGCTCTGAGTAACCTGGTCTAGCTGAATATATCCGTGCTCAGTGTAGGGGAGTTGGGCTAGATGACCTCTAAATGTGCCTTCCAACCCAAAGAATTCTATGATTTTATGATTCTATGATTCTTTTAACTAATAGAGAACAATAACAAGTAATGACTGTGCAGAATGGGCTACCCATGACTCTAAAACAAAACACAGTACACAGAGGAGGACTTGGATGGGATGATAGGAAAGGGTTTGAAGGTACAGGCATGGGATGACACTAGATGGCCCAGGGCTCTGAACAGTGTACCCTAGGATCTGGACAAAAACAGGGGTAACAAAAAGAACAGAGAAAAATTATCCAAGATGTATAAAAGACATGCATCATATACAATAAATTCAGATGCAGTGTGGGCTTGCAGATATCTGAAGACAGAGTAAAATGTAGAGCATAAAGTAAAGGTGATTTAGCCTGTCTAGATGCCAGGTGTCCACAAAAGCCGCTATACCATTCCCCCTCCTCATCTGGACAGGGGAGAAAAAATAATACAAAAGGCTCTTGGGTTGAGATAGGAACAGGGAAAGATCACTGACTAATTACTGTCACAGGCAAAACAGATTAAACTTGATGAAATTAGTTTAATTTATCACCAACTAAATCAGGGTAGGACAATGAGAAAAAAACCTAAATCTTAAAAATCCTTCCCTCCACCGCTCCCTTCTTCCTGAACTTAATTTTACTCCTGATATTTTCCCACCTCCTCCCCCCGAGCAGTGCAGGGTGACAGGGAATGGGGGCTGTGGTCAGTTCATCACCTGTTGTCTCTGTCGCTTCTTCGTCTTCAGGGGGACGACTCCTCACACTCTCCCCGTGCTTCAGCGTGCAGTCCATCCCACAGCAGACAGTCCTCCATGAACTGCTCCAACCCGAGTCATTCCCACACGGTGCAGTCCTTCAGGAACACACCGCTCCAGCATGGACTCCCCATGGGGTCACAAGTCCTGCCAGCAAACCTGTTCTGGTGGAGCTGCTCTCTCCACCCGCACACAGGTCTTGCCAGGAGCCTGCTCCAGTGTGAGGTCTCCACGAGGTACATCTATCTGCTCCTCCATGAGGTCCTCCATGGTCTGTGGGTGGTTATCTGCTCCACTGTGGACCTCCATGGGCTGCAGGGGGACAGCCTGCCTCACCACGGTCTTCACCACAAGCCACAGGAGAACCTCTGCTCTGGCACCTGAAGCAACTCCTCCCCCTCCTTTTTCACTGACCTTGGTGTCTGCAGAGTTCTCACTCCTCTTTCCTGCTGCAAAATGCCTTTATGCAGGATTTTTATCTTCTTAAATATGTTATTGCAGAGGTGCTACCACCATCACTGATTGACTTGGCCTTGGCCAGAAGTGGATCCACCTTGGAGCTTTCTGGCCTTGGCTTTATTGGACATAGGGGAAGCTTCTAGCAGCTTGCCACAAAAGCCACCCCTGTAGCCTGCCCCCCATTACCAAGACCTTGCCACACAAAGATATAACACATATACAAATGACCCCCAGAAGGTCTTAGAGGTAGGAGGAAGAAACCATCGCTATCAGCTTTTTGCTCTTCCTAATGAAGGGTAGGTGATGATGATGACTGCCTAAACCCTCTGCCTCTGGCTGAAGGACCCAGAGATGTAGTGGAAAAGGTGAGGATAACATCAGAGAATGGTTAAATACCAGAAAATTTGTGTACAGATCACTTTAGCTGTATATAATTTACATTAGAAGTGTTAATATTAGTGTTACTGGAATAATAATAATTGTCTGATTAGGCTGTTAAGACTTTAAATAGACTAATAATAAATCCTTAACTATGCATATAAAGTGTGTTGCTTCTGCCTACAAGATTTTGAATGTAATACATAGGTGAGAGTTCGAGCAACCTGTGCTGTGACTTTGAGGCAACAAATCATTAATAAAGGAAAGATGTAAAAAGTGGTCTCTGAACATGTTTTTTTACTTGTATTCTTATTATCAGACATCTCTGAGGGAAGAAAGGAGAACATAAGAAAAAATGTCAGGTGAGGTTTCTTCACAGGATTTCATCTGCCCATTATTGCAAGAGAGAGGTTTGTTGCAGGATGTTTGGGTTTGTGTTGTCAGGGTCTCCACCCATATAAAGTTACTCCAGAGTTGTTTACGAAAAAATGCACAGGCCTTGAAATAGAAAAATGTGTCCTGATCCCTTGTCCATCGTGTCCCTCAAATTCCTGGCCCAAGTTGCAAGTTTGTAATGTTGTAGACACACTTCTCACCCTTTTCTGCTCTACCATAGACCTTCCCAGGGTAGATAAGGAGCTGCTCCAAGCTGCATAAGAAGGACTGTGTTTCCTGGTTTGTGATGACCTCCCAGGGCAGCTTCCCCCAGACGCCTCCTTGCTGTGGCCAAAGAACTGCCATCACAAAGCCAACAGTAATACAGCATTTCTCTGAAAGCTAAAAACTCATTGGTGATCTAGTCAAAATAGTAAGGGAAACATTGCCTGGCTTTTGCTTTAACTATGTGTCTCCAGTTTGGTTTCCTTTGCCTAACAATTTTATCTTGCACAACTTCTATTCTACACACAAAAGTACTTCCTAACTTCCCCAAAAGTTCAAATGCTGCCTTTTTCAATGCTGTTCCAAAACATCCCACATACCTTCTCTTCAGAGGTGGTAAACAGTCCACCCTCATACTCTCATGCCAAGGTGGTAATTTGTCTTCCTTGTAGGCCATAAGGAGACTGCTTATCCCATTTTTTTTTTTTTAACATCCCCAGACCAGAGGATGGCTTCTTTGTTGGTAAGTTACTTTCACTTGTTTTACTGATACTCCCTTAGTCCTTTGAAATATAGATCTTTCCCCATCAGATCAAACAGGAGAGGATTCTTCATAATATAGAAGAACAGCAAAATATGTGTAACTCCGATGAAATAGTATATTTAGCTCAAGATAGTTCTTGGACATGGGTTTGTCTCGCGTAGTAAATGAATGTCACCAAACAAGTGAAACAAAATCTCCCCAAACCGCTCCTTTGTGGCTGAGCTTGCACACAGACTCTTTTTTTCAGTTGTAGCCTCAATAGTCTAGTTCTCACTCCAAGCTGGGGAGCATAACTGATGCTTCTTTTCCCTGTTATCAAGTTCACCTGTAAATTTACCATGGTCTGGGAAATTCTAACATATATATTCATGCAATAACATCATTAGAGACATTACTTTTAATTGGAAGAATATATTTCTTTATTGATACTTTGTAAAAAGAATATTTCACATGTGTATTCAGACCATTAAATAATGAAAATTTTTATTGTTTCCTTGTTCAGGTTTTAAAATTGAGTAGCTGACTAACCTACCATGTTGCTGAACACCTTTCACCCTGAATGACATCAGTGTAAATCTAAGGAATAAAAGTCCCATAGTGCATAGACAAATAAGGACAAGCGAGTTCAAGTGTGCTGAAATCTTTGCCTACTGCTTTGATATTGTACACAGCAGCAAATAAATAATTTCAGATTTGCGGTGTTAATAAGTAAAAATATCCTTATTAGCAGATCAACCACAAAAGAAAAGCAGCAACCAGCCTCTTATAAAGAAAGACTTCTTATTTTTTCAAATCAAGCAATATCTCATTAATAAAATAGACATTTTGCTTAAAAGACTCTTCATCATTAAACTGTAAGCCAGATGAGAGAGACCACATTGAGGAAAGGGCTGATAAAAATAACTTGGGAAGATGTCTTTGCTGCCAGTCAAATCATGTATCAATTATACATTACATGTGAAAGACTTTGCTGGCGGTAGCCTCCTCCTGCATTAGCCAAAACTTATAGCCAGGCAGGGGGAGAATCCTCTCTTTAAAGAACAATCTGGATTGCACTGAATCTTTTATTATCTCACAGCGAAGGTGGTGCCTTGATACTGCTAAGACAAAAGGGATACAAAAGCAGGTCAACCACATTGTGTGGAATTCCTTTATGCAATCTGATGCAGTCTGTGTTATGTATCAATATTTTCTCTTCCCCTGTTAGACAAGATGCTGCAACAGGGTTGTGCTTCCATAGGCACACTGCTGAACACAAGCAACAAAAAATCCAAGCCACTTTCTGAAAAATAATTACACAGTAGCATTTCAGGAAGTAGGCAGGGAAGCACAGGAAAAAAAAACATAAATTTATGCTTTTCTTCTTTTAAGAAAAAAATATTTAACCCATTATAACATTAAAAAAAAAAAATTCTTCCTTTCTTATAATTAAAATAAAAACATGGACAAAGTTCCAGTTTCATCAAAGCAAGTCCAGAGTAACTCCAGAAATACAAGTGGAGATTCTCCACATTTACCCAGCAAACACATCATTACAATCTGGACTTTTAATTGTCCTTATATAGAAGTAATACACCATAATCTATCTGGAAGAAAATATAGAAAAATGTAGAGCATTAAAGTAGATAAATTGCATATAACATCTCTGCTGTAGATATAATCAGATGAGACATTTTGCTGGCAGAAAGAATAAAGGAATAGTTCCAAAAGAGAGAATTTACATCAATGGCTGTGCTCATAGAAACTTCAATTAATCTATCAATCAATATTTTATGGACAGATCTGTCTTATTACTCAGTCAGAATGTATTTTGATCTGCCTTCAGCTCATCAGAAATACCAGTTCACTTCTGCATTCCCGCTACACTCTTTCTACTTGTATTTAAAACAGACTGTGCCAACTTGGGTTACTTCTAATAAAATACTTGGAGCAGAGGGGCTGAGCTGCAGTTTTCTGCATCCTAAAGGGGCACGCCATGTCTGGGGGACTGCAGAATCACTAACTTGTCATCCTTCCCCCTGGCTCAAGGAATATGCATTTTGTTTACAAAAAAATGTAGCTCCCAGATGGACTCTCAAGCTTTTCTCCCAGAACATGGCTCTCAAATCTATGGCCTGAGGTGAGGTTCAAGAGAATTGAACCAAAGCATCCACCTACCCGAAAGACCTTAGAGGTCCTGTGCAGCCTGCTCTAGGTGACCCTGTTTCGGCAGGGGGTTTGGACTAGATGACCCACTGAGGTCCCTTCCAACCCCTAATATTCTGTGATTCTGTGATTCTGTGAGGTACCAGGTAAGATTCATTATAAGTTTAGCCTGAATGCTGGCACAAACACATCTATGTGTGGTACACATGGGTTTGTCCTTATGCGCTAGTTCTCTTAGTTCCTTAAATAATAAATGAAGATCCAGTCCACATTTCAGTTGCCTGCACTCAGGTGTCTAATGTAACTTCAGACACACGCGGGCATCCCACTTGTGCCCCAGACACAAACAGAGAAGATCTCTGGGCCTTCCATAGGTCCTGTTTCATATATGCCAGCCACAGGGAGGCCCCAGACACCTCTGGGCATCCCAGCTGCCTTTGGGTGACTGTGTCTTGCATCATCCCAGTTAATGGAGCCAACTGAATGATACACATGTCTGTAAATCTTCTGTACTTACTGCAGCATTAGTCCAACAACCATGTGGGCTCTACTGGCTATAGAGCAAATAACTCACCGGTGACTCTACGAGAAGCTTTGACACTTTCATATTAAACCCAAAATACAGAGGAGCTGAATTTCCAAAGTTGAATTTCACCAGTGTATGTTCTGAAGTGGGTAATTCTTCCTTTCTGGTGAGCTGTTGTTTCATTTCTCCAGTATCGCCTATTTCTCAATCACCACTAGCAAGTTGTCAACCTGTGAGCACCTACAGTGTATTTCTGCTTTGGACCTTCCTAGTCATCTCCTAGAAGTCTCTAAGTAGCATGTTACGTAGAGACTTCCAGCCTCAAAATACTTGCTCCACACCTTGCTGACTCATTGCTCAAGTCAGAAAGAGGCAGAGACGACTAACACTGAACCAAACCTCTACATCGCCATTTGTCTGTCAGGATTAATACAAAGATAAGCTCAACATCAAGAATAGTAAAAAGGTTTGAGGAGTAGAGGCACATAATTTCTGCCAAAGCAGAGGAGCGCTGTTGATGTAGAAACACTTCTTATGTGAACACTTCCTCATCTGTGTCAGTCCAGTATCTGATCCAAAGCCTGACTGTGTATTCTTATTAACACCTCAATGCGTTGAAAGAAACCTTTCTCCTGTCAGCCTAAACCATCTGGGATAAATTGGGAAACCTTTGTTGGCACTGACTCTTTTTACAATGTCTAAAAATGAATTCTGTGTTGTGACACAAAAAGTGAACTACTGTCCCTTACAAGGACAAAGGACAAAGTTCCTTACAAAGGAACAGAGATTTGAAGATGATGAACATTTGAGATGATGAGGAATACAGTGGTAGTGTCATTGAATAATAAACCAAGCTTGCAGAAAAAAGGAAAAAAAACCACTTTTTTTCAGCAAAAAATTTAAAAGCAAGAAGTTGCAGTTTTGTAATAAAACCTAGAAAATATTTCCGTTAAGATTGCAGACTTGTCATATGATCTTTGGTCTGCTAATTACTTAAATGAATTCTAAAACAAGTATTGCAAGCCTTAATTGATATTACAACAAAATGTTTGTATGAGACCCTTACAATGAGCATGATAATAAAATCAGTAAACATCAGCTGCTAAGGGATTTAATTTGCAATTTTGTTATCTGCTGAAGACTAGGAAAAAACCAAAAAATATGAGGAGAAAAAAAAGGACATTTTAGAAACTCTTGACAATCACAACATTCTGTCATTGGTTTGTATTTTATTTAATTTTACATCAGTTTTGTGGTGCACCTGTTGCTACCTGCTAAACTTCTGCTCTTTATTTAAAAACATAACCTTTCTCTTCTACTTCATTCATATGAAAGAAAATAAACTACGTAGTCATGTGATATTCATTCAGAGAAATGGTGAATCCAGAGGCTTTTGAAGTCCTTGTTCTACCTCTGTTGATGTTAGCTTTTTAAAAAATTTAGAATTCACTCTCTCCTGAATTCAGCATATGAAGCAAAATTCGTGTGAATCGAATGTTACTGTGTCACAAAATGACCACAAGATTCACTGAGTCCCGTTATGTAGAGCATGTCATACCTGTCACGCAAGTTTACAGCAATCATCAAAAGCTGTAAAGCTCAGGGAAACCTAGGGAAGTGCTTACAGCATCTCCTAATAGATATATCAGGATACATCTACAGGCCAATTTGCCGCTGATCAACCAATGATGTTTTCAGTTATACCACCCAAGTTTGGTCCTAAATATCTCCTTGAAGAAGAAGGGGGGGAAACATTTCCCTCAAATACTTATCCGGTGTTCAGTGTTGAAAAGAAAGCATGAAATCATCTGATCACAGCATTAAATTTCCATCTGCTGTTACTCTGACTCCATCTTGTTAGAGACTTCGTATCTTATTTAATACAGAAGAAATATTTTTTTTTGAAGAATAACAGAGGAATTTTAACATAGTTGTACTCAATTACAAAGATCTCCTCAAATCTGAGGAGTTACAATATTATCAATCTAGTTAGACCTCCGTTCATGTAACAACTAAAGCCAACACCTGCTAAAGCCTTCTGTAGCACTTTCTGAGTTCAGCTTTGGTTATCTGCCATCAGGACAGTGATCCATTTTAATGGACTCCGAAGATTTCCTGGTGTGCAACAATCTCAAACTCAATTTTTCGTGTAGTCATTGAAGTGTCTCTGTTCATTCACCTCCTGTCTTTCATCTTAAACCCAAGCAGAAAAAGCCAGCCAGAGAATACAGTTGCACAACTGCTGTTAGGGTTAGGAGAAATTATACAAAGAAGATTATCTTTTTTCCTTGGTGCCATGCTGTCACCTCAACAGAGCAAGATTTGAATGGATATAATGCTTCTTCCCTTTCAGAAGAATATCTGCTCTGCTGCTTCTCCCCTTATTCCTCTTTGCAGTAGAGGAATTTCTACTCCTTCCCAGTCTTAACTGCATCTTGCCAGCATGATCTACACCTGGAGGGCACTCCTTCTTGTATTTTCTTTGACTCTAGCACATTCAGATAGAAAACCACTTGTCTTTCTCGGTGGATTAGGAAACCTCAGAAAGACTTTGGTTGACCCAGTACAACCCCCAGAATGATTCATCTGACTTTCCTCTTCTTGTTCCTCTTCTTACTACCATCTTTCCTGTCTCTCCATAATCTTATTTTTTGCTTTATTTCCCTTTTGTTATATTTGTTTGTCTTAAAACACTGTTGCTGTTGCTTTTTAAAAAAAGAATGGCATTGTAGTTACCTACTTTTTATTAACCTGATTTCTGTCATTCTTATTCATCTCAGCAGTGAAAAACTGAAATGTAGACTCCTCATTAGGACAAAAACTCTAAGTATGGTAGCTTCTTCATGCTTTTCATGACATAGAGCAAATTTTGCCTGAGTAAACAGATTCTCTGTAAAATATTTGAGAAATTTTGTAAAAAACAGAAGGAACTTCTAAAGTCAACCTCACTCATAGATACTTCTCTTTTCAAATACATGTATAGAAACAAAGTACAGTACAAAATACCATTGTCATCATTACACACAGCATTTTCTTTGACAACTTCTCCAGAATCTGATTACCAGATGGAGTGACAGATAATTTTAAAGAGATGGGAAGAATGACACCTTCCTGGTTTTAAAACACACACAGAACTTTCCGTTGTACGGAAGTCACCTTAAGCTTTTTCTGAGTGGAAAGAAGCATGTAAATGAGAGCTTTGATCTACATCCCTCCCTTTCTATGCATTTTCCAGAGGGTGCAAGGCATTGCAAGGTAGGTGCAAGGCATATCTACAAATGTAAAAGGGACAGACCGGAGGCACAGAAAACAAAATTAGGAAAATAACATATGCCAAATAGTCTTGCCAAGGTCTATGGTCATTTAAAGGGAAAGGTGAGGCACAGTTCTTACCTTTCCCATGACATTTCTATAATATGTACTTCTAAAGCAGCTTGAAAAGTTAGGGATCTCCCAATTCAGCTGAATTCCTGCTGCCAGAAGACAATGAGAACAGGAGTGATAGAGATGAAGCCAAAACAGAAGATCAGAAGCTTCACGAAAGTGTCCCTAGCCTACATGGGGTTACAGAGGCAGCCCACCAGAGTGGAGTAAACCCAGCTGAATTGGCTGATGTGGAGGAAACAGATGTATGCGAGCATCAGCTAAGATTTTACATCTTTTTCTTTCTTACTCTCTAAGTCAATGTCCCAGCTCTTTGGAAACCTGTGTATAGGTAGGACTTTTAAAACAAAGGCTCAGAACAACAGTTCAAAAAAGCTGCTTTGAATCACCTTTGAGGAATTCCATTTTTTTTCATTAGAATAAAGACAAGACTTAGAGATACTGGTTAGGTAAGTTAGATGTCTGAATTTGTATACTATTGCTATTCCTATTATTTTCTGTTCTCAATTTTTTACCTGTAAAATGAGAATAGCCACACTATATGGATTTCAAAGGAACGTTGTAATGATACATGTGTCAAAATGGTTGCAGGGTTATAGTTAGACAACAGAAAAAGTAATATCTATTTGTAGATAGATTGCCCTGTAATACCATTACTGTTCCCTCAGATTTACTTTTTTATTTATAAATAATAACATGATGTTCCCTCAGCATATGTGAGGAAATTATTCTGCAAATGCTTTACTGTCAAATATAAAAAAAGATAATTCTTCCCTAAGACTTTACAACCTAAGATAAGATAAAAACAAAGCATAACAATAGCAAGTTCCAGCTCAGCAAAACAAAGGGCAAGGCATCTTGCTATCATCTAATCTAACTTGCATCATCTAACATGCAGATATGCACTAGCCTCTCAACAAAACCTACAGTGAAAAAAAACAATAAATGAAATGCTACCATCTGTATTACATTCATGGCTCTACTTTAGTCACGTATTTTCTCAGCCTTGTGAGATGCAACAACCTGATTTTATAAACGTTCTAGGGGCAATAAACAGGTAAACAAACAGCACCAGGAACAACAGGCACACAAAACACAACAACTGATAAAGCAAGTCAAACAAGCTGCAACTGGAAAGGCAGGTGAAGCTGGGAAGGTTAGATGCAACGACAACCCGTATTCTTGATGATTCTCAAAACAGTAGTTTCCTTCTAGAGTCTTCTGAGTCACTCCGGCAACTTCTTATTCAAGAGCATGTAGAGTTTAAATACAGGTTTCTGAGCTCTTCGAAAGAAATGATCCAAAGCCTTGAGCAGTCCATGAAAAACTCCCTACCGACTTTTAAGCCTTTTGGATCAGATGCTTGAGGATGGTTTAATCTCACCTAACCTTATCCATCAAAAACTCAGTCATGTATTCTAAAATAATTATCACCATACCTTAAATTGTAAGCAAAGAGAGAATGACACCTCTGGAGAGTAACGCATCTGCCACAGCCATGTGTTCTTTGGACAGGGAGGAAGCCTTCTAGAAGTGCCTCTATAAACTACGAAGGGAGCCTAGAAGGCCGTTAGATGGCTTAAAATACACAACAAAAATCTCATCCTCATTTCATAGAATCATGAAAGACAGTGTAAGACTACAATTCTAGAAAGAAAGCTTAAATTTAAAATTTAACTTCAACTGCATTCAAGAGCCTTCTTGAAAATCCTGTCCTGTGGCTTCTAAGCAGAAGTAGAGACAGCAAACTTGAAATCACAGCAAGAAAAAGACGAGTTATGGGATTGGCAGACAGCCTTAAGACTCTAGGATGTACTCATGGTTTTGAAGGAAACCCATCTCATGTTCATAACTGCAAGATTATAATATCATGCACTACTGGTTAAATCAGTTTTCAGTGGCTAGGTTACATGGATTTGCACAGATTCTAAAGTGACCATTTTTGTACTTTGCTAGAGCAAACTCAAAGTTTGATTACAAGACCTCTATTTGTTGTTTACTTGTTGTTTATCTGTGCGTTTTTTTGCTAAATCCTCAGTATAACGGCTTTTCTTATGTGAGCTCCCCTCTGACAGTTTTTTGTGAAGACTGACTTTTCCATGGCACATAAGAAAAGCACATAACTAGGGCCAGCTCCCATGTAAAGTTCAGAGTGAAAACCATCAGTCAACAAGAGCTTGCAGTTTCCACTTCGACCCCCTCCTTTGGCGTCTTGATACAATATGAAAATTTATATCTAAAATCTGCCTTGTAGTGCTGAAGAACTGGTTATAAACTTTTACATGAGGTAGATGCATGGGGCCTTCTACTGCTCCTGCACAACAGGACCCTACAACCTGCTGATGCAGAGCAGTGTTTCAGCTTCAGCATCCGTGTGCTGCTGTTTACCATCAAAAAATTGGATAGAGATGAGTGCTTTCAGAAGTGTGGCCATGAAAAGAAATTCAGGCATTGGACGAAATAGACAGGACTTCCACAAGTAAGAAATATTTTGTTCAAAACAAATGAAGCTCTTTTATTCATTTGAACCATTCAACAGACTGGTATAACTGAAGACAATTCAACAGTCTGGTACAGCCCCTGGGCTACTACCCGTTACTGCTCTTCCACGTGGGTGGGGATAAAGTTGCAGTAGGTAGCCTGGGGGTGATCAAAAGAGACTTCAGGGCTTGGGGTGGCTAGTGAGGGAATCTGGGGCACACCTTATTTTTTCCTCACTCCTTCCAGTTGCGGGCGGTGAGGTTGCAAGGAAAAGGCGGAACCAGTCTTTTTTGACAATAGGATGACCTACATGGCACCAGGCTTGCTGGCATCAGACAGGATTCACCTTTCTCAAAGGGGAAAGAGGATCTTTGCTCCAGAGCTTGCAGGGTTCATTGGCAAAGCTTTGAACGTGCCAGTGACAATCTATGGGGTGATACACAATGGTTGGAGGGATGAGGTGTTAGTATGGGCTCTCAGCCTGCTGCCCAGAGGTGTTCTGTGGACAATGCAAAGTCTTGTGGAGATGAGCTGGCCGATCCTGAGGTAGTAGGAGCCAACAAGGAAGATTCTGTGAAACACCCCTGATTGCCCTTACTGAAACCTGATGGGATGAATCCCTTGACTGGAGCATGGCTATCAGGTTGTTCAGAAGGGATAGCCGGGGAAAGAGAGGTGGAAGCACTGCCCTCTAGCTCAAGAAGTCAATACAGCATGAAGAGCTGTCCCTGAAGAATACACACGAGAAGGTCAAAAGCCTATGGGTAAGAATCAGAGACAGAAGCAATGAAGGGAAATTGGTCGTGGGTGTGTACTACAGGCCACCTGATCAAGCGGAGCCTACTGAGGAAGCCTGCTTCCTCTTGCTCCAGGAGGCTTTGTGCTCACAGTCTTTCATCCTGCTGGGGGACTTCAACCACCCTGACATCTGCTGGAAAAGCAGCACGATGAGCGGCAGGCAATCCAGGAGAATCCTAGAATGCATTGAGGATAACTTTTTAAGCCAGGTAATTGACACCCCTACCCCGAGAGGATGCAGTACTGGACCTGATGCTCACCATTGCAAGTGAGCTCATCGGTGGTGTCAAGACTGGAGGCAGCCTGGGCTGCAGTGATCATCCATTGTCAGAGTTCATAGCCCTGATGGACATGGGAAATGTGAGGAGTATAGTCAGGACCCTAAATTTTAGGAAAGCCAACTTCCCGCTCTTTCAGGTGTTAGTCAGTAGGACTCCCAGGGAAAGGGTCCTCAGGGACAGGTGGACAGAACAGAGCTGGCAGATCTTTAAGGACGCTTTCCACAGAGCGCAGGAGCTCTCAGTCCCCAGGAGGCAAGGAAGGGAAGAGACTTGGCTGAGCTGAGACTTGCTGGTGAAACTAAAGGGCAAGAGGGAACTGCACAGACAGTGGAAGCAGGGACAAGTATCCTGGGAAGAGTTTAGGGACGCTGCCCGGTTGTGTAGGGATGAGATCAGGAGGGCCAAGGCATCTCTGGAGCTGAACTTGGCAAGAAATGCAAAGAATAAACAGAAGGACTTCTACAGGTGTGTCAACCATAAAAGGAAGGTTGAAGAAAGTGTACCCCCTTGATGAGCAAGAATGGCAAACTCATAGCAAGAGACGAGGAGAAGGTTGAAGTATTATATTACTTTTTTGACTCAGTCTTCACTGGCAACCTCTCTCCTCGCTCCTCCCCGGCTGATGGACTGCAAGATGGGGACCAGAGGGGCAAAGTCCCTCCCGCTGTAACAGAAGACCAGGTTTGTGACCACCTGAGGAACCTGAAGATACAGAAGTCTATGGGACCTGACAAGATGCATCCCAGAGTCCTGAGGGAATTGGCTGATGTAGTTGCCAGGTCACTCTCCATAATATCTGAAAGGTCATGGCAGTCAGGTGAAGTTCTCGGTGACAGGAAGAAAGGAAACATTGTGCTCATTTTTAAAAAAGGTAGGAAGGAGAAAACTGGGAACTACCTACCTGTCAGCCTCACCTCTGTGCCTGGCAAGATCATGGAGCAGGTCCTCCTAGATGCTACACTGAGGCACATGGAGGACAGGGAAGTGATTTGAGACAGCCAGCATGGCTTCATGAAGGGCAAGTCCTGTCTGATTGACCTAATAGCTTTCTATGATGGCGTGACTAGATCAGTAGACAAGGGAAGAGCTATGGATATGATCTTTCTGGACTTCTGTAAAGCCTTTGACACAGTCCCTCACAACCTTGTTCTCTCTAAATTGGAGATGAATTTGATGGGTGGACTGTTCGGTGGATAAGGAATTGGTTGGAAGGTCACAGCCAAAGGGTAGTGGTCAACAGCTTAATGTCCAAACAGATGCCGGTGACAAGTGGCATTCCTCGGGGTTTCGTACTTGGACCAGTGCTGTTTAACATTTTATCAGTGACTTAGATAGTGACTTCGAGTGTACCCTCAGCAAGTTAGCAGATGACACCAAGCTGAGTGGTGTAGCTGACACACCAGAAGGATGGGATGCCATCTACAGGGACCTGGACAAGCTCAAGAAGTGGTCCTGTGTGAACCTCATGAGGTTCAACAAGCCCAAGTGCAAGGTCCTGCACATGGAGAGGGGAAACCCCCACTATCAATACAGGCTGGGGGATGAGGGGTTTGAAAGCAGCCCTGCTGAGAAGGACTTAGGGGTACTGGTGGATGAAAAGCTTGACGTGAGCCACTAATGTTGCTCACAGCCCAGAAGGCCAACCGCATCCTGGGCTGCACCAAAAGAAGTGTGGTCAGCAGGATGAGGTAGGTGATTCTGCCCCTCTACTCTGCTCTGGTGACACCCCACCTGGAGTCCTGTGTCCAGCTCTGGAGCCCTCAGCTCAAGAAGGACATGGAACTGTTGGAGTGGGTCCAGAGGAGGGCCACAAAAATGATCCGAGGGCTGGAACATCTCTCCTGTGAGGAAAGTCTGAGACAATTGGGGCTGTTCAGCCTGGAGAAGAGCAGGCTGTGGAGAGACCTGCTAGCAGCCTTTCTGGTACCTGAAGGGGGCCTACTTAAAAGATGGGCAAAATATTTTCAGCAGGGATTGTTGCGATAGGACAAAGTGTAATGGCTTTAAACTAAGAGAGGGTAGATATAAGACTACATATAAGGAAGAATTTTTTTACAATGAGGGTGGAGAGGCACTGGCACAGATTGCCCAGAGAGGTAGTGGAGGCCCCATCCCTGGAAAAATTCAAGGCCACGTTGGTCGGGGCTCTGAGTAACCTGGTCTAGCTGAAGATATCCCTGCTCAGTGCAGGGGGTTTGGGCTAGAAGACCTCTAAAGGTCCCTTCGAACCCAAAAAGATTCTAGAATTCTATGATTCTAAGAACAGGAGAACTGTTCAGGAAAATGTGGCTGATGTAGACTGGAGAAAGACTACATCCTCTCTCTGTGTCAGTGTTGTACAGCTCTCACCACAGACTCTTAAACATGGTATAGCTGACTGTGGCACAGCTGGCTTATTTATCCAGTTTGTTGGAGTTCTTGAAAGCAGTGATGTAATTTGTAACAAATCTGCAAACCAAACTGGCAATATATACAGTTCATCCTTGCAATGTTTTGATTGTTTTGTGCAATTGACATTAGCAGTTTGTCAGGATAGATTACAAGATTGTTTTAAGACCGTATGATCACCCAAACCCACCTTGCCAGTTGGAGAGGTAAACAAATGAGAGCATCAAGTCTCTACCGCACTTCTACCTTATTGAATCACTTAAAACTTTTCAAAATGTTGCAAAAGAAAATTTTCTCATCTGAGAGTCTCTCATACACACTTTGCTGTGCTGTAAATAACTCTATCAGATGCAGAACAACAAGGAAATCACAGTTGCTGCAGACATCAGAAAGACAGATCTCAGCTTCCATGATGGTATCAATTTCAGTCACAGGGATAAATCTGAATATTTTGATATTGCTCATGAAGTCACAACGCTTCATTACCTTCTTGAGAGCTAGCAAGTAAAGAAGATGGATATACTGTAACAGCAAGACCCACAAAACTAGACAGCCAAGGTTTATCCTTTGGATAACACAGACTGTAAGAAATGTAAATGGTCCTCTACCAGAATTTACTGACCTGGAAGGAAAAGGGTGGGAAGTAAACACCCACACTGGTAATAAAACTGAGAGCAGGGGCAGCCTTGTCTGCCGATAGCCTGAAATATTTTACGGTGGTTCAGCACATCCTCACTAAGCAATTTATTGTCCTGTGTTGTATAATTAAAAGAAATGTCAGCCAAAAGTTGTTTTCTTCTCAGTGAAGACTATGAGTAGATACAGCACTTTTAAAGCACCCTGTGGTGGGCAGGTTAAATCTGTCTGCTCATATGAGAGTGACAGAACAGGATACAGAAAGGTCACTTTTTTCCGTTGCAGAAGTGAGGAAATCCACGTATTCCTCTGGATGTACAGAGCCAATAGAGAGGATATGTATGCCCAGAGGAAGCCAAGAGAAGCTCTGTCTAGCTTTCAGTGGTCATCACTTCTCTTCAGATATCAATCCTGGGAACAGGTATTACTGTTCCTGTACAAGTTATTAACGCTGGGAACACCCACAACAGACTGCTTGTAGTACAGAAAAACACAGTACATGCTCTAAAAATGTCCTAAAATGTATTTTAAATATATCAGTAGAAGAGATCAAGGGCCTTAGTAAACCCTGTAACTCAGGAGTAGCAAGAGACACGTTAAGGTCAATACTCAGACAGCCCAGGGAAATGGATAACACCTGATGCATTAGAAAAATGTTAAGCAAATAAACAAAAATGTAATCAATGTTGCTTGCCAATTTGTCTGAAGCCTGTCCCTAGGTTTAATCCCCAGCACACAGCAGGAATCTTGGTTTATGTTGGTATTCAGATTGTTCACACTTCCTTTCAAGATCCTCTGTTCATGACTGAATTTATTTCTCCAACAGCAGAAGAAAAGTTCCTACACATGCTAATATTATGCCTCTTAGGATCAGTGAAAAGTCTCCTTTAATTCTAAGCTTTGTTCCTAAACCTTTGCCGGTCACAAGTGATGTTCCCCACGGTTCTGCGTCCGGTCTTGTTTAACATCTTTATCAATGATCTGGATGAGCGGATTGAGTGCTCCCTCAGTAAATTTGCAGATGACACCAAGTTGGGTGTGAGTGTCGATCTGCTCGAGGGTAGAAAGGCTCTGCAGAAGGATCTGGACAGACTGTATCGATGGGCTGAGGCCAACTGTATCAGTTTCAACAAGTCCAAGTGCCGGGTTCTGCACTTGGGTCACAACAATCCCATGTAATTCTACAGGCTTGCGGAAGAGTGGCTGGAAAGATGTCTGTCAGAAAAGGACCTTGGGGTGTTGGTCGACTGCCGGCTGAACATGAGCCAACAGTGTGCCCAGGTGGCCAAGAAGGCCAACGGCATCCTGGCTTGTACCAGGAATAGTGTGGCCAGCAGGAACAGGGAGGTGATCGTG
>Ga0065711_1039299_pt1 | contig 17955 bp, 16 predicted proteins | sample Hoacrofraction12_FD_59098 | JGI IMG/M metagenome (GOLD analysis project Ga0065711, IMG submission 59098) | Hoatzin crop microbial communities from Cojedes, Venezuela - Epithelial fraction 12 v2 (version 2) | ecosystem: Host-associated > Birds > Digestive system > Esophagus > Crop | place...
CCCGTCACACACCCCGTCCCCTCACACCCCCCGTCCCCTCACAGACCACCCCGCCGCCATCGCTCCCTGCCGTCGCCGCAGGCACAGCGCGGTCGGCGCGTTGTGCCGGGGCTCCGGCGTTCCCCGGGAGCTGGGCAGACGGCCGGTGGCGGGCGGAGCTGCCCCTTGGCGCCGGAGACAGAGGGGCTGCCTCCGGCCAGCCGGGTGCCCCGGGGCCGGGCGCGGTCTGACCCCGGAGGGGAGGCGCGGCCGCCATGCCAGCGGCCCTGTCTCCGCTTCGGGGGACACCCGACGGGGCGCTGGGGGCTCTGTCCTCCGCGTTTACGAGCGCCTGAGCGGGCTGGTTGCACCGCGCCTGCTCGCTGCGGGCTTTGCTCCGTGCCTGGGCCTTCGGGAAACGTGGACAGCGTCGAGCTGGGCGAGGGGCTGAGGCTGGGCCCTCTCGTTGCAGGGAGGGAAGGGTGAGCTCCCCAGGACCAGCTCTGCTCCTGCTTCTCCAGCCAGGGATGGGCGAGGAGCACCCCGGCCTGCGTCCACAGGAGCCGCTCGCTGGCTGTGGGGCGAGCAGGCGGGAGGTTGGGGGTGCCATCTTGCCCTAGGCCTGGTGCCGAGAGCTGATGGGGTCGGTGCTCCCAGGTCAGCGCCACAACTGGGTGGGCCTGGGCTGCTCCTTAGGGAATATCGACCCCCCCATGGTATGAGGTCGTCTTCTTGCTCGGGTATTTGAAAACCCGTGGGCGATCGGAGGGTGCAGCTGCTGGAGTTGCTGGGAAGGGTCACTGGTGAAATGGCTGCCCACAGAAGCTGCCTTGCAGAATTTCGAGCTTTTATTGTTCCGCTTGTTTAAAGGAAGGCAGAAGAGCAAAGGCAACCAGGCATTTGTGGCGGGGCAGAATGTGGTGATCCCAGTATAAATAAGTGTGTTGTCCTATTTCTGAGCCTGCACCAAGAAGAAGCAAGCAGCCTTGTTTACCTCAGGGCTATTTAAAAAAAGGTCCATGCTGGCCCTTGGCTTACAGCAGAAAGTGTAGCTGTTACTTCAAGCATTTCATTTGTTGGCCATGAGGTGGATGGTGGGCTGGGTGACCAGAGACGAGCGTTGGCTGCTAAGATGGAGCAGGTACCATTCCTGCATCCCCTTGGACTGTAAAAGCCCAGCAGGGACCAGTGGGATTGCCTTACTTGCACCAATCTCCAGTCGGATCCCAGTGCTCCTCCATGTGCTGGGCCATCTCCCCAGCTTCTGTGGAGTGCCCAGACCTTCCCAGTAGGAGATGCATGATCACTGGGCAGTGTATCGACAGAGAAATCAGCCATGCTTTAAAAATGCAGCTGAAAACATAGATGATGTGGGACGGAGCTGCATCTGGGGAGGGGTCGGGGGCTCTTCTGCTTCACACCTTGCAGTGGCTGCAGCGTGCAGCACATCCCCAGAGCCGCGCAGGGCGGGAGCCGCCTGCTGCAGCAGCCTTGCAAACACCCTGGCCAGCCGGCTGCTTCCCAGCTGGTGTTGGAAATCTCATTAGAGAAGCACTCCCAGCTGAGGGACTTTTACTCACTAGAGTGATATTTTTGTCATGTTTCCTACTGGGTTGGTGAGAGAGCGGCTTGTAGCATCTGGACGTGCTTGGGCAGCAGAAGGACCTTCCCCTCTCTGGCAGCGGCGGCTGGGTGGGAGCTGCGATGCTGAAGTGCCGCAGGGTTTGCCTACCGCAGCCACAAGTGCAAACAAATTCCTGGCTGCGGTGCCGGCAGTGCTGGGGATGCTGCTGGTGGTTGTGGCGCAACCTCGGCCAGTGCCCCCGTCCCTCTGCCCACCGGCGCCTGCCCTCCCCGTGCCGGCACATCTGGGCTGCCTGGACCACGCCTGTGCCTCTCATGCTGGTGCCTTGGTCCTCACAGCTCAACGCCCCAACGGTTTTGTTTGCAACAGCTGTAGAGAGCAGCAAGGCCACACCGTGAAGTATAACAATTTTTTTATTAGAACAATTTCCTGGGGAGCTTTTTTTCTTTTTGCCTTTGATTTTTTTTCCTCTTTTGCCTTCTGTAACGTTGCTTTAGGTTTTAAGAGGGGGAAGAAAATAATAAATAGTCTAGAGAAAATAGATTGGCGGGACTGTGTCATATAACACTGGAACAAAGGAGCATTCAATTAAATTAGAAGGTGGCAAATTCAAAACAGATCAAAGGATCGTGTGCCCAGGCTGAGGAGCTCCCTGCTGCAGGAGGTAGCAAAGGTCAGCAATGCGTCGGGTTTTGAAAAGGGCTGACATTTGGATGGGCAGTGTGAATGACGAGACTTACCGAAGTCGAGAGAGGGTGTATTAATTGGGTAGAAATATTGAGCTTTCAAGCAGGAGGTGACCTCTGATCATTGCAGGCTAGGATCTGAAGTGGGACAGGTTACTCAGCACTTGGTGGGACTCCAGGAGCAGACCTGAACATCTCTGGGACAAACCAGTGATGCGGAGAGGGTTATGCAGGGAGCCTGCGGCAGCACTTAAATGCGAGCACTGTTCCCCCGAGTGCCAGCCACAGGGCCACCCTTCCTCCCACAGCCAGGCTCTGGCTTTCAGAGATGCTCTTCATGTGAGCAAGGTGAGCAGGGCTTGGGCACAGACACTCTGGACTTGCCTTTGGTGAGAAATCATAATTGCGAGTGTCAAGAAACTTGGGTTTTATTCCTCCGCTTCAGTGTTGTTATAAAAATAAATCTCTTTGGAGATATTCATAAAAGTTAATGGAAGTCTTGAATAGAGCTTTTTTTTCCTCCTACCAACCTAATAAAATGTATTGCTTTTTCTCCCAAGTATTTTTATATTTGCAGGCGGTGGCTGCTGCTGGAGGAGAACCGTTCTAGTGCTGTAAAATGACTCCAGATGGAGACCCTCTCACTGGCCACTGACTTTGGGCCCAAGCAAAGCTGAAACGTAATGCTTGTCCTGATGGTCACCATCCTCGGCCAGGAAATGTGGGAATGTGTTTGGCTGAGGGAACAGCAGCACTCTCCCCTTACGACGTCTGATTTATTGTATGTCTGTTAAAACAATAGTTTAGGAATAATTTTTAGATTTGCTTTAAGAAAAGGAAGAAAATGAAGACAAACAAAACGAGACTGGTGCTCTGAGCTTGACAGGCATAGCACAGAAATCGGTCCCCACAGACGTGGTTCTAAAAGTCACACTGAGCGTCTGGATGCAGCGCTCCTGGCAGATCATTTTTCCATCTGCTTGGGAAAGTCACCGCCGCTCTCCCCCAACAGCTGATGCAGGGATGCAGCCAAAGCTTCCTCCTAGCAGGCTGAGCCAGCAAGGGCTGTGGGTGCCCGCCCTCATCGGGACCAAATGCCGTCAAAAAAAATTAAAAATAGAAAACTTGAGTGGTGCCCACTGTGCAGGGAAGGAAAAGAAACCTTCTCCCGGGGTGCAGAGGTACACCACTGGTGCGGCGGCAGCGAGGCGAGGGGCTGAGCTGGCCCTCGGCTTGCTCGGGACATCCCCGCAGAGCAGCTGGTGTCCACACGCACTGCTGCAGCACCGGGAGGGCATCCAGGCTGGAAAGACGATACCGCTGCCAGGATACGCGGCAGCAGTAACGGAATAAGGATTTTCTGTGCCTTAGCGCTGAAATGCTTCAGGGTTTACCTATCACGGTCTCAGATCCAAACAAAGAAAATCCTGGCTCTGGTGAGGCAGCGAACAGGCGCTGCCTCTTGTTCCGTCTGCTCTGGAGAAGGCGAAGGAAGTTATCTATTAGCTGATCCAGTCTGCGGCGTATAGTACAAAGGATCTTTGCGTCATCCCCCATTTTTACTCTTGCAGAAAACCCACCCTTTCTCATCTAGCAGATAATTTGTGCGCGTAGCATGTTTTCTTTGGAAATGACTTGTGCTGCACTGAATTTTGATTCTCTCTTTTTCTGCTGTCTGCCAGGTTTTCTGCGCTTTTTTAAGTGACCCACACTTAAGCGGCTTGTCCTGGCTGCTGTGCTGTTGTTCTGCACGCATGTGGTATTGCCGCTGTTGCTGCTGGGCTGTTTGTCTTTTGATTACGTGCGGCTTGAAGATTAGGCCTCGATGAGCCGGCACCGTTAGGCTCACGTGAGTTTTCCTCTCCCGCAGCAGCGCAGCCTGGCAGGTGACTCGGGCATTGTTGTGCCGTGTGGGGCTCCGTACGCACGTAGGAAGTTCACAGGGGAGATTTTCTAAGCTTTCCTTTCCTGGCGAGCGATTTGTAAACACGGTCTCAAAGCCAAGCATTTGATTTTTCTGTTGTCCTCGTGGCAGCACGCTGAGGATCAGCTGTGCACCACCATTGTTTCGCCCTGCAGAAAAATCGGAGGTTTCAAGGAGGTGAGTTGTAATCCATTGTTGGATACCAGTTCTGTCGGGTTTCCTTCTCTGCCGAAAACAGCCAGCAGGAAAGTAATTACAGGAGCAGATGTGACTTGTGACGTAAATGTTACTTCTGGCCTTTTATTAAAATTTTATTTCTTTTTTAGTCCAACAGAGTCATTCCAAAGCGTCTACTGGTACCTGAGACACATGGGCCTGTGGTGGCCGTTTCAAGCTTTTCCTTGACTCAGGTCAGGTCCGGGGACAGTTTGCAATACCTTACCAGTCACTTTTTCAAATGAAATTAGCAAGTAAGACAAATTTTTGGAGCAGCTTCAAGACGTGCATCCTGCGTAACTGCCTGCGTGAACCCCACCACTTTATCCACTGACTTACCGATGTCTCTGTCCTGAGCAAGACACTGAAATGCTGCTTGTAATTCTTTTGGAGTAATAAACCAGTACGTATTTAGCGTCTCACGTTTCTCTTGAAGATAAGTTAATGCCGTAGTCTAAAGTCTGGAAATAGAGCTGGATTAAACTGTTTAGGTCTTTTAAATCACCTCATTTTCAGGATGCCATGTAATTTCTGCTGAATCAGATGCAGCTGTAACAGAGTAAGTGTGTTTGTAACCTTTCTAGCTGCTCACTTCTCCGGGTGCTTTGTGAGGATAAGCCCAGTGAACTCTCACGTTTGATGTCCCTCTGCCCGTGTCGAGGGCGGCTGCCTGGCCGACTGCTGGCCCCTTGGCACAGCCCCTTGCCCGAGCAGCCTCGTGTCAGTGGGTGACCCCCAGGCAGCTGCAGCCCCAGAGCTTGTGTCACCCTGCACCAAGCGCTGGACCTGTCCCTGAGCTTTCTTGGTGCCAGCCTCAGGGGCTCAGAGCACGGTAACGATGACTGCTGGAGCTCCAGGAGCCAGGCTCTGAGGGTGCTCATCTCTTTATGCGCGAGGCTTTCATTCTTCCCAGCCTTACCTGCCAAGGTCTGCCCAAAGCTCACGTGTCAGCTGGAAAATGGACACATGGGCTATTACCGACTGGTGCCGCATCAGCTGGTGGCAGAGCCAGGACTAAAGGGTACCTGTCTGGTGGCGGGGCTCATATCGGTGCACGTCCCCGGGGCAGGGAGCACGCCTGCGGATCGCCCTGCTGCTGCCGAGGGCCAGGCACCGTGGGGCCCTCTCACTGCCTGCAGCCCCTGAGCACTGCAGCAGCGCAGAGGTGGTACGAATGGTAGTGCGCATTGTACCCTTGCAAGGCAGGGCTCTGAAGCTTGATTTATTTCATAGAGTGATTTGGGTTGGAAGGGACATCTAAAGGTCATCTAATCCAACTGCTGTGCAGTGAGGAGGGACATCTTCCGCTAGATCAGGTTGCTGAGAGCCCCCTCCTACCTCCTGACCTTGAATGTTTCCAGGGATGGAGCGCCTACCACCGCTCTGGGCAACCTGCTCCAGTGTTTCACCACCCACATGGTAAAAAACTTCTCCCTTAAATCAAGTCTGAATCTATCCTCTTTTAGTTTAAAACCATTACCCCTTGTCCTATTGCTACAGGCCGTGCTGAAAAGGCTGTCCCCATCTTTCTTATAAGCCCCCTTAAAGTACTGGAAGGCTGCAATAAGGTCTCCCTGGAGCCTTCTCTTCTCCAGGCTCAACAACCCCAACTCTTCAGCCTTTCCTCATAGGAGAGGAGCTCTATTCCTCTGACCATTTTTGTTGCCCTCCTCTGGACCTGCTCCAACAGGTCCATGTCTCTCCTGTGCTGAGAGCTCCGGAGCTGGACGCAGGACTCCAGGTGAGGTCTCACCAGAGCGGAGTAGCGGGGCAGCCTGATGCAGCCCAGGATACGCTTGGCTTTCTGGGCTGCAAGCACACACTGCTGGGTCATGACCATTTTATGTCCTTCACTGGCAAAGGGTTTGCCTTCACAGCCTGGAGGGGTGGCAGAGGACAGGGGATGGGTGGCCTGTCTGGGGCAGGAGGAGGGTGGCAGCCGCAGCTGGCCAGAGCAGCCGCCAGCATGCTGCATCTCCGAGCGGCACCTGTTTGTACGAGGGCTGACCTCGTCCCATGTTAAGTTATTCATACACTCTTACTTCTGGCTAGAAGAACGTTCTTCCAGAATGTGCCCTGCCTCATTAACAGTCCCCACCCAGGGACCTCCCTTTCAACTTCACCAGGCTTCCCAGCACCTCGCTGCAGGGACCGGTCGGGGACACAATAGCTCCAGCATGTTTATTTCATTTCACTTTTCCTCTTCGCTTGGCCAGCGGCCAGCAGAGATGTTCTTTGCAAAGATAATAGTTTTAACTTAATCATTCACCTCTTATGTGTCTAAAAGGAGTTAAGGAGACTGGAAGTTTCCAAGAAAAATAAATGAACAGAAGTCATTCGAGAGGGCCTCTTTAAGGTGGTTTTATTGAATTTTTTTTTTTTTTAAGAAAAAAAAAGGAAGCAGCAGCAAGCTGTTCCTGCACATCACCCATGCCCTATTTATTTTTTAAACGTGTGTTTAAATTTGGAGGGACCGTCATGAATAGAAGGATTATGAAGTGCTTCTCATTGCGGAGGGATTTGCAGTGTGGTTGGAGAGATGGGTCCAAAGCGAAATTCTAGTCCTCTTCGTTTTGGGGTTTGTAGACCTGGACCCTGGGGGGCTCCTTCCTAGGCCTGGGTGACAAGAAAAACTCAGCCCTTTCTTTATTTATTAAAGGGCTGTGATTCTGTCTGGTTCCTTTTTGAGTTGTTCATTTTGTCACACTCTAAGGGCCTGTTGTTTCAGAAAGCTTGAGGACTCTGTCCCTTAATGATGGATCCCATTGCGTTGTCTGTAGTTAAGCAGCGCTATCACCGATTTCTTTTAGAAATGAGGCCTCCATTTAAACCACAGAAAAAAAACATCTTCCTTACACCTGGCCTGGCTGAGGGACAGTGATTAAAACTCATGTCTTTCTCACTCACATGTCCTGACCATTATGCTGTTGAGAAAATGCCTGTCCTTGGGAACTGTTGATAAAAAACAAGTTTCTCTTTCAATAGTATTTAACATGGATGCTTTCCAGTTTTACTGAAAACCTGAAAAATGGGACGGTTTTGGTGAAGACGCAAGAGAAATCCCTGCTCACTTGTAGCTGGGGGTGGATTAAGACATCAGCATTAAGCCTGGACTTAAAGAATGAGCTCCTAAATCATATGACTTCAGGGGAATCCAGACTTTCATTTAACCATCCAACCAACATTGCCATCGAGCCTAAATCGTAGGAACATGCCCCGGGAAGGAACAAACGCCGGCTGGAAAGTCTGGAAGGACCCATGGCCTGCTCCAGGCAGGGAGCCTGACTGGTGGGAGCTGCTTTTCTCCCCGCTCCCGTTCCCTGGCTCTGCAGAGTGGTGTGTTGGGAGGCTTCTCCTGAGCATCTCAAAGGCAAGAGCGACTGCTCCTGCCGTTGCTGTCATTTCTGCTGGAGGTGGGAGAGGCAGAGCCTGCCACTGCAGAGCCATGGCAAGAGAGCAGCACACCATCCACAGTGAGGATCTACTGTAATCCCGTCACACCAGTAATGCAGACAGATCCCTCCTCCTCTGCTCTGTCTCTCTGTGTCTTCTCCATCAGAGAAGCTCCTTTCTGAAAAAGAGTGAAATGCCTGTCTCCATTCCTCTGCTTTCATTGCCCCAGCTCCATCCTCCAAGCAATGCGTCCGTGCGGTGATCTGGGCTCTCTGGTGCGGGGCTGCCCTGTGCCCGCACGTGCCTGTGTGTGTCTGCGTGCATGCGTGCCTGCCTGGCACCCTCTCCCGGCAGGTATGGAGGAGCTCTGGCTGATCCCACCTTTGGAAAGCAGGCTTTCTTGTGGGTACGGATCAGAGGACTCACTTAAATCTCCATAAAATAGTGGAAAAAGGAATAAAGTTGTAGCTGTCATCACCTATTCAGAAAAATTCCTGAAGTGCAGACACCCATTTTCCAGCCTTTGATGACTAGGGGAAAAATTATCTTGCCAGGTGGAGTGTGATTTCTAATTCTTCTCTTCAGCAAGTGAAGGGCTGAATTTAGCAAGTTTGGAGCAAGATGGAAGTGAACCTTCCATCCTTCTCCTCCCCCTCTGCTTCCCTCTTCCCGTGGGCAGGCAGCACCCTCCCTGTTAGAAAACACATCTTCACAGACGTGTTAATTTTCGTAAGGCCGTGATGAGGCTCTGGGCTGGGAGCTGGTTTCCCCTCCCCCTCACCAGTGCTCCAGTAACCACACGTTATCCAAGCTGAGCGAACTTTCTGCATGACTCAGATATTTTCTTTTTAAGAACTAGAATCCAATGGACATTTTCCTTGCTGATACCACTGGGACTAGAAGGTCTTTTTTTTCCCACCAACCTTAAAAACATGCTGATATACTGCAGTTTCTTTTTCCTTTTCCATATTTTGTTGTTATTATTATTATAACAGCACCAAGTCCCACAGCACCAAAGGATGGGATCGCTCCTGCCTTTCTCCCTTCCTCAACAGCTAAGGAAAAAAAAAAAGGGTAATTATCCTTAAAAGAAAACATTGAAGGAACACTTGGACCGTCCCTGATGGCTGGGCTGAACTGGGGGTGCTGGCAGCGCAGAATGGGGCCGTGATACAGGTCCCCATCGCCTGCAGCTGAACCACCCCCGCCCTGGGGTGTAAATGTGAGAAGGGGGAACAGCCAAGGGTTAGTGTCCGTCATCACTGCAGTCTTGAGGGTGGGTCATGCTGGGCACAACCTGCACTATTCTCAGACCTAGAGCATCCGACTGAGGCCGGGCGCACATCGACCGATGCCAGGTGAAGAGTGGAAATTGCCACAGTGAAGGCAAAGGCGGTGACCTGCAGTCCCCCTGTAAGCTGGGACCTTGGTCCCAAACGCAAGCAGAAGTGCTGCGGGGACGGTTAGGTTGAACGGGCAAGCAGTGAGCTCCCACGCGGAGGTGGCTGAAGCCGAGGAGAGAGGTTTTGCAAGGCACCAGCCTCAGCTGCAATGTAAGGTGGCACGTGCGCCCTGCGTGACCTCCTGTTCTGGAAACGTAGCCCTGCCGCGGGTGTCCGGGCGGGTGCGTGCCCGTGCCTGCTCGGCAGCAGGGATGGCCCAGCCCCGAGCTTCCCCTGGCACCACAAGCGACATGTGGAGCCAGCGTGCGTTTTCTCGTGTGAATCCCGATGAGTTCAAACGAACAGGTTTGGGGCCACGGTTCCCATCTGACGTTGACGGCTTGACGTGATTATTCAACCCTGAATTCCTTCGATTGACAGCCACGCTATTTCCAGTCTCTTAGTCAGCATATACTACTCCGCTTCCCAGTCTGATGAGACCTGGATTTTCCCACACTCCCCCTTAAATGGAAACACATTGTTCATCTTCATTTTATTTATTTATCTGGTACAAATAACACAAGATACTGCTATAACTTTGAAGTGCTGGCTCTACAATGGTTGGTTCCTTTTCGGAGCAACGGGTTTTCCTAAAAGCCACTCTCAGCAAGATCCTTATCAAACTTTTCTTAGCAGGAGACAATGAACATTTCACAGCATGAAGAAGGAAAAAATAAAAAGGTCGGTGAGAAGACAAATGCTTTATGTGAAGAGATAGCCAGGGTGCAGATGAGCTCCCCCAGGCTTGTAAACACAGATGATTTTGTCTAACCTACAGTTTTGGAACGTTTCATTCATTGAGTCAGCTCCAGAGTTTATTGAGGGGTGAAAGCAGGGACCTGAGCGTTGTCTGGACGCTTCCGTCTGGGACCCATAAACTTCACCCTGATGTGTCCAAACACCAAGGGCCTCAATGCCTGCAGATGCCAGGGATGGCAATTAGAATGGGATCTGGGGGGACAAATGTGCCTCTGCAAGCGGCCAGGGGTGACTTTCCAGGACAGGTCACACTGGAACCAGTTTATTTCCTACTGGACTGCGAAACCAGTAGGTGACCTGCGTGGTGGCACAGCACTTACCCGCAGCCTGGGGTGATGGGGAGAGAAAGAGACCTAGGAAACCTCCCAGCAGAGCCCCACTGCCAAACCTCATGGTGAAGGGGCACCGTCTTCTCCCCCAGCCTGCCCAAAACCTCTCCCATGTCAGGCGGGTGCGAAAGGAGGCACTAAGCAGGGACAGCCTGGGGTCAGCTTCAGACCTGACCTCTCCTAAAAATGCCAGTGCCACTGGATAGCTGATCTGAGAGATGAGCGAGCACGGAATTGGGTCATCCCCACCCAGGACCTGCTGAATCTGAACCGCACCCGCCAGCCCAGCTCCAGGAGAGCCTCCACGGGGCAGGCGCTGGGGGTGGCCAATGCTCCAGGTCTACGCAGGGCCTTGGGTGTGGGTTCTGCTGGGGCGATCCCTGCTTTGCTCTGGCTGAGTTGGAGCTGCTCCGTGCAGGCGGGTGGCAGCTTTGTGTCAGCCGACGTCGGCTGTGGGTTTTTTTCTTTTAGCCTAATTGTATTTTTAATTATTTGGAAGATGGTTTCAAGCCAAGACTATGCAATCTGTTAATGTTTGTTAGTTAAAACAGAAGTAAACACTAGGTTATATAAACAAAGGAGCGCTCTGGTTTATTGCCCAGGAATAATGCCGGCATTGTTGCGTTGATCCTCGTCTGAAGGCTTTGAAGATTTCTTGCTCTATTTATTTTTCTAGAGATGGGTAACTTTGTTCCATTTGCTTAGCTTCTTAGGGGCTTGAAGAGACAAGAGGTAAAGTGCGGTAAAGGTGGGTCTGGCTCCAAAGGGGCCTGGAGGGAAAATGTGTTTTTGGATTCTGATCTCATCCAAAAAATGTCCTGCGTTTCAATACCCTGAGATAGCTTACACATTGGAATTGCCAAAGAACCAGAAACTTTCGCTCCAAAGTCAACTCTGCTTTCATTAATAATCATTTTAAGACGGCATTCAGAGAACAAAACGATACTATATGGAGCAGAAAGAGACCTGTGGGGAATTCGGTGCTGAGCGAGAGTTCAGCCCGCCATCCCCACTCTCACGCTGGATGTCAAGGATTAGTGTCCTGAGATGCAGAGGAGGTGTCTGGGCAAGGTGATGGCGAGGGACACAACAAAGGGGAGGAAGGAGAGCTGCCCTCCAAATGACAGCAGCGATAGCAGAGCCCTGCCACTGGCAGGGGAAGGCAGGTGGTGGGATGGGCAGGGCTGGGTGCCCAGGGCCGTGGAGGGGCTGAGCCTGGTTCAGAAGAACCCCGGCACCCACAAAGGCAAAGCCCAGGGAGCCCGTATGCTCCTGATTTCTTCGGGTGGTAGAGATGTATGCTTGACCCCATTTTACAGATGGGAAAACCGAGCCGCAGAACATGAAGATGCACAATTTATTGGCAAACATGGGACTCGAGTTCTTCCTTTGGACCTGACCTGGTATCATCCCTCGCCTTGTTTTCCTGTCATAAAGTCACCGCCTGTGCCTGTAATTGCTTCTACAAGTCCTGTAGATCATTACAAATAGTATTAGATTTATCGCTTCTGTACGTAATGCGCCAATCCTGGCAGCACATTCTGAAAGCACAACAGCAACAAGAAGCATATGTTCTGAGAGTCAAGTCAGTGGGATTTTTTTTTTCTGCCAAGGACAATAATTTTTTTTCCTTTTTTTTTTTTCCTTTTTCAAAATAAACATCACACTGGAATGTGCTGCAGCAAATGGCTTGGGCTCTATTATATTTCATGCAGCTTTCTAAACAATTTTCAACCCTGCTGGCCCGGTGTCAAACAGAAGGCAACCAACAATAGCAAAATCCCATTAAAGCTGAGAAGGTTCCTTCCTGAGGTGAACACGGCCAGAAATAGTAATCTTGGCTCTCTTTTCAATTTGGCATTGGGGACTAATAATGCCTGTTCTCCTAATGGAAATTATCTAATTTCATCCAAGTGCAGCTCCAGAGAGAGCTGGGCTGACGCACAAACAGTCAATATAACAACATTCTTCTTGAAGAGCTGAACAATGGGGCTTTGGTGGGACCGTGATTAACAACGTCAAACTAAGAACAAACAGAAGGTGTAAAAATAGGCATCTGAGGAGTTGACACAACGGACTATTTTTCATCTGTAAGGCCAGAGGAGAATAGCTTGTTAAATTGTATGCTCGGAGCACTTCATCAGATGTTGTGTGGAAGGACAAAAAAAAAAAAAAAAATCCCATTTCCCATCTGGGTCTGAATGTACTAAGGAACTGCACATGCCTTGTTAATATAAATCACGCTAGGAGTATAATTCCCATTAGCATTAAGGAACCATTTTTCAAAGAAATACTCTTGCACCAGGAACACCTAACGGGAAATAATGATGTTTGCTTCATTTGAAGAGAATAGTAAAACACAGTATGGAGACAGAGAAGGTGGAGAACCATTTCTTCTCTCCAACGCTACGGGTTTTCATGGCTGTCATGAGGTTTCCCCTTCCCAGCCCATCATGGCCGTATCCAGCCACAGTGCAGAGGCACCTGGAGGTAGTAGGGAATGGGGATGGGGGCAAAGAGCTGCTCCAGAAAACTGGAGCATTGCTACAGCCCGGGGGCAAAGCGCGGCTGCCCAGGCTGGGCGAGGGAAGGGGTCCAGCCTCCCTCCACCCGCCCCTGCTTCCTCCCCAGCGCAGCCTCACATTTGGAGAGCACTGAGATGACTCCAGGCCACCTCCACCCCGTTACCGGCACAGTCTGGAGCTCCTTGTCATCGACCTAAAAATAGCACTCCCCAAAACCAAATTACAACCATTATTTATCACCTCTTGAGAAAAAGCGTCACCCCCTACATTCCCCTTTAACGCTGAAGGCACGGCTGGACTCACGTACCTGGTACATTAAAAAGCAGAAGCATTAGAGGTGGGTGAAACCGCCGCGCAGCTCATTAGCTCCAGTGCCTCGCCTGCTTTCCCCAGGGCTCTGGCTTTGGTATTTGCCCTGTAAGGAGCCGCATGTGCCCGAGGCGAACGCTCACCCCCGTGCTCCTGCGGGCACATGCGCGGCCCCAAGCCTCAGCATCACCTGGATTTGACACTGAGGGGTTTATTCTCCTTCCCCGAGTTAAGCGCCGCAGCTCCCCTCTCGCTCTTAGTTAAATGAAGTTCTAGACTTGAAATGTTAGACAAAATTTCCACCTCTGGTTAGGCAGGTATGTTTTTTTTTAATTTTTATGAAATCTTGAGTAGCCATTTTCTCTCTGTTATTTTTAGAGTGTGAGAGGGGAGCTCTGTGTTTGTATAAAATCCCTAGATGTGTGCTCAGGTGATGGGATTTTGTGGGGCACACGACACAGTTAACTCGCCTCGGCATTGTGGCCAATGGCATTCGGGAATGACCCCGCTCCCCCTCGCTCACTCCACAAGTCACCCCTGCTCAGGGTCTGCCAAAATTGTGTCGTTTGCTTGTTCTCCTTCCTCCTAACAAGAAGAAAACTTGTGAAACCTATGGAAATTGCTCGTAATGAGAGAAAGGTGCACCAGAAGTAACACAACACCGCGTTGCCCTCAGCTTTCACACCCAGTTAGTCCCCAGCTCTCCCAGAAACCAGTGCCTTTCTCCATGTGAAAGTCCCGGTCCCCCCTCCACAGCCCAGCCCCAGGCTCGGCCCCCTCCCTACATCAGCTGGCCCCTTTTTCACTCTCCTTTTTGCCCCCGGTCCTTTCAGACCAGGTAGGATCCCTCTCACAGGCCTCAAAACACCCCAGGCCTGAGGCAGACTCCTGCCAAGGGACATTTCTTACCTCCAGGCTTTCTCCAGGCAGCAGCATCCCATAGAAATGGAAGCGCCATGGCTCGATGGTGAGCCCATGCCACCCGGGTCTGCTGGAGACCTGGGCGGTGTCCAGCATCTGACGGGTGCCCAAAGCATCCATGGAGGTCCTAGAGAGGAAATTTGGGAAAGCATCAGAGCGCAGAAGGGAAAAGCCTTGTGGCCGAGCGCATCCCCAGCGGTTCCAGTGACGATGCACCAAGACTCAACTTGACCCGGGAGGGCTGTCGGTATTGAGGATTTTATTGTTAGCTTGCACTAGAGGGTGCTGCTCCGTTAATGTTTGGGAAGGGCTGCAGCGATGAGACCGTCTGCTGTGTCTTCATTCCGTGCAGAGTTAGGCTGAGACTTGAAACGTGTTGAGATTCCTATTACCGTTCAGCGTGAATGAAACGGATTGCTTAGCTGGGAAAAAAGAGAATTCTTGGCTTGGAAAAGTTTATACGTCTGAGGGGGCAAGGGTAAACATTTGGGTTAGACACGGTGACAAATGAAAGGAAAAACTGGTCAGCCTTGCCTTTTTTCTCTCCATTTCATGATTCCGGGATGAATGGATGCCTCAAGGAGCAGAGAAATCAGAAGGAAAAAAAATAAGGACAGTGAACACAGGCACGGGAGCGAATGAACCTTTGGAATTCACTGCTGCAGGAGGACAGAGAATCAAAATCTCATGATAAGGTTTTCTAGAAGAAAGAAAAGCAAAACACGTTTTATGACCGCTACAGCCTTTTGGCAAAGATAAGGGTAACCAGATCCCAGGCACCAAGATATAAAATGATGTGTTAGAGGTATCAGTAGGAAATGGCTTCCCCTGCGTGCCGCGTTGCTCCGTTGACTGCGCCGCCTCTGTTTTTGTTTCCATCTGCCGAGGGCACAGGGGAATAGCTATTGCTGTGGGCAGCATCCCAGATCCGCAGCTGGGAAGGGGATACCTTACACCGCCGTGCTGCTCAGCTCCGAGAGCATCTCCCCACCCTCCCGGGTGTTTCGCAGGGAGGGGACCTGGGTCTTCCAAGAGCTGGTGGAGCCTGGCACTGGGAAGTCGTGAGCTGCCCGTGGAGCTGAGAAGTGAAGGCTGGATTTTGTTTCGGGCAGATTCAGTTCCAGTGGGGGAAGCAGGTCCGGATGGTGCGACGTACATGCTGTATAATCTGGCATGCTTGTCTATCGAATTGTAAAACCTCTCTGACTGGCACTTCCATTTGGTGTTTACCAGAAAGCATCTCCCTTGGGCAAAATGGATTAAAATGGGAGTATTTTTTTCAGTGGCCGAGATGGCACTGTTCTGCTGGGACTTTATATATGCTAACAGCCAGGAAAGAAATGGTTCTAAAGCTGGACTGATGTGTACCTACTGCATTTAAGTCCACTTAAAGCATGAAAGGAGGGTTGGAAAAAAAACAGTAACTGTTCTTAAATCCAGATGAATTTTACAGAGTAATTTTGTTCTAGAAACTTGACTTCCTTCAGGGGTTGGTTTTGCCTTTTATATGGCTGTGTTCTGATAGCTTTATTTCCAGCTTCCCCACATTTTTGACCACTGTTGCCAAGAAGGGGGAAACTATTTCTTACTAAAACTTTTATTAGGCAGTTATTAGTATTTCCTTCTTCGGCATCGAACGGCTTTTCTGTGCAGTGACATTAACGTACTGCTGCTGGAGGGGCGGTGGGCCGAACGCATCAGCTTGGTTTTGTAGAAATAGATGGGGTTGCTCTGATGAAGTCACAGAGGTGACGACCTGCTGTAGGAATGAAAAATCCCCCACTCTATTTCCATCTGTACTTGCACCTAAATATGTTCCTCGCACTGGGACGTCCTCAGCCTGTCCTCATCAGCAGCCATTCACCTCGATTAAGGAGCTGCCCCTTTGGTTCTCAGCCAAAAACGGCTGTAATTATGCTCTCCTGTCGCGTTTAGGAAACACCCGTGGATGATCCTCAAGCGCCGAGAGTTGAACCACCTTCATTTTATGCAATGATGCTCGTTTTCTGTCGCTGCGCAACTGTGCAAACCGAATCTGGCGTCTGCGTGCAAATGCTGCTCTCATTGGCGGTTGCACGTTAGAGCGGGAGGTCAGCACTTCTGTGTGTCACGTCACCGTTAATCAGCTGCCGGGGGGTTAATTGCAGAGACCAGCTCTCTGCAGACCTCTCTGTCGGTGTGGCCTGGAGAATCGCAGCTTGCCTGCGGTAACGCCCTCTGCAAGCAGATTACGGTCCGACCACGGCGTGAAGGTGGGGTACCCTATGAAACCAGTGATGGCAATGGGAATGAAAGGAAACTCAGGCTCTTTCCACAGGAGAAGGACCCATTTTAGACTGCAGGAAGTAGCTCCAAGAGGCAGCACTTAAACTAAGGGGTGACCTGGTGAGAGGTTAGAGCAGACCAGAAGAGGGTCGTGGCGGTCGTGTCAACACCCTTCCCCACGTGTGTGTTGCCTCCAGCTCCCTCACCTTCACTATCCAAGTCTGGGGAACTGTGACAGCAAAAAAATTTTTCTTGCAGGCAGAGTTGATTTTCTGCAGTTTGACACCCCCGGGATGGGAACAGGCAGGCAGGGGTGGAGCAGGTGTGGGAGACTGGCACTTCAGCTTAGAGCAGCTGAAACCATTACAGCCTTGCAGGCTCGCAGTGCCTGGCTCCCAGCACGGCACCAGATGCCTAAAAATGGGCTTCAGGAAAGGCAGGAGAGTGGGCAGGACCTGTCTGCTCTAACCCATAGGAAACCCCGAGGAAGGGACCGTCCTGACACTGCTGTTCCTCAGAAGGCAGCCTCCTTTCCCGGGGCTGCAGAGAGCCACTTCTTCCCGACTGCTATTTATTACCGTGACCCTTCCTCAAGATTTATTTATCTGCAGCTTTTCATAAAAGAAAAGAAAAAAAAGGAAGGAAAGGTCACCCCTTTATGTGTAAACATGGCTGTGGAAAGATGCAGTGCCCTCCCACAGCCCAGGTCTCTGAGCCAGACACTCAGGGGCAGAGGGGAATCGGTGTTTTTGGGTCCCCCCCCTCTGTCTGAAGGGACTTGAGGGACTACACAGCATTTGGGAGAATGCAGAAATTCTCCCCGCTTAAAACCCATCGGCTTCACGTGATCCCATGTGTTCCATCAGGCAAGCAGCTGAAAGAGAAAGCAAGACACAGGAGCACGAACGTGCGAGGGCTAGAGCCAGTCTGTGGCTGCGTGGCTGGCATGTTGTCCCCGGAGCCGGGAGCCCTGGGGTTTGACGTGCGGATCTGTTCAGTGGGGCCCGCTCCGCTGCAGCAGACGGACAGTTCTTGGGACCGCTCGCGGGCGGGAAACCCCGAGGAGTTTTCAAACAGCTGTAGCTGGCGTTTCAGAGGGGTTTGGCACCAGAGTAATTCTAGCGTGCCCTGTGGGCTCTGTTCCCATCCAGGTTTCCAGCTCGTGCACCCCGAGACCTCTCCACCACGCAAAGCTGCAGGTGATGGGGACCAGGTGATTCCTCCAAACGCACGCCGACCCGAACTCGGGCGCCGGCGTGTCCCACCGCACCAAAACCCGGGCCCTGCCTGCTGCCGGGCGCCTTCCACTCCTGCTCCGCCAAAGGACAGAACGTCGGTCGTGCCTCGCCGACGCCGGCATCCAGCTGAGCGAGCCGTGGGGCAGCTGAGGGGAAACGCCGCGGTGTGACCAGGGGCTCCCTCCCGCTGCCCCTCCCCGGGCGGGGGCCGGAGTGTTATTTAAATTTATTTTTTCTTATTTTATTTATTTATTTATTTATTTATTTATTCATTTTGACGCTTGGCTCCCCAGAGTCCCTCGCCGCCTGCTCGCAGGGACCCGGGAGTAGGGGGATTCGGAGGGGAGGGCCGCGGCCCGGAGGTGCCTCGCGTGGGGCTCGGCG
>Ga0065711_1039300_pt1 | contig 17953 bp, 15 predicted proteins | sample Hoacrofraction12_FD_59098 | JGI IMG/M metagenome (GOLD analysis project Ga0065711, IMG submission 59098) | Hoatzin crop microbial communities from Cojedes, Venezuela - Epithelial fraction 12 v2 (version 2) | ecosystem: Host-associated > Birds > Digestive system > Esophagus > Crop | place...
AAAAAAAAAAAAAAAAAAAAAAAAAGAACTATGTACAGAAAGCTGTTTACGCATACCGGAAGGGTGGGATGTTAATGCATAGGCTTCTGTTAAACTTTGTGACACACTGTTCTCGGGGTAAGGATTCTAACAGGCAGGAGGCTAATTTTGAAGGCTTCGACATGCCAAAAAGTCATCATGGTACGCTTTAATGCAGGATAATGATTTTGATCAAAGTAACTGTTGTCATAAAAGGTTTTTAATTGGCTAGGCAGTTTGAGGGTGAGAGTCAGTGGGCATTCCTGGCCATTCCACTTCAGCGCCGTGTAAGGGCACTGATACGCCATAGTGTCCTATGTTTGTGACATCTTTCAGGTTTTCTCTTGGATGCAGTCTTTCCACCTCTAAAGCTACGTTTCTTTGTCCTGTTATGTGAAGATTATGAATGATAGGAGGTGAAGTAATAAATTTTAGAAAAATGCTAAAGATTGTTGATACTGCTGCGTGTTCGTGATGCTGGAGAGAGACAACCAAAGGCTTCATACCATCAGGAGCCTGGAAACCCAACAGTTACCTTTCTGCTGGGGTTCTCACAGAACTTGTGAAAAAACGGCTTGCACCAGCAAGTCAGTATTCCCAATCCACCCCTTTTTATAGCCCTCATTGGATGGCTCATGAACAATAATTTGTTTAGGAAAACATCACACAGTTCAATATGCAAGTCCTCCTGACAACAGGTGATGCGATGAAAAGAATTTGAACTCTGAAATAAAAATTAGATGCAGGTAATGGGACTGTGAAATTTAATGTCAAGGAAACAGAGGTTTTTTTAATTTTTGAGTTAAATCATATCTGCCATAAGTTGCTTCCATTGTTTGTTTTTTTTAATTGTAATTATTATTCTCCCCATTTATTTAAATCAGCATCTTCACTAGTATAAAAATTCTCCAACTGTACCACTACTGTGCTTACACTGGCTCCCAGGCCATTTATTAGATAAGTTTTTTATGATGCTAAAATTTTGCAGTCTTTTCTGACAGAAGAATTCCATAGCTGTCTAATGTGACAGAGTGTGCATCTCTGGGTTCGTCCCAAAAGAGCCCTCAAAATAGTACTTGAAAAATTACAGTACAGCTTTTTGTCTATAAAGTGATCTGTTAGACAGCGAGCAGTTTGGCCTGCTTTGTTCTTCACTGGCACTTGTAACATGTATGAGACGCTGCATCAGCATGGTGAGCAAAAATGCAAGGACTTGGCACAGTTCCAGACACATCTGGGTTTGAGCAGCATTCGAATAGCAATTTTCGTTTGCAATACCTGGCATTTTTCTTAAAGGGAGGTATACCAAGGGAAGATGAACCTCCGAACACGAGCAAGGTGTCCGCGCCCACCCCTCACAGCCCCTCAGCGGGCCATTTGCTGGCCCATGCGCACTGCTTGCTTGGGAGTCCCTGGCCCTCCCTGCCTGCCTGTGGGCAGGGTCCTCGCTCCGGCTCCCCTTCCTAGAATCGTCCTGAAATGCTGGATCGCGGGAGCAGACACCCACTAGCGCTGGGCGGCAGCGAGTCTCTGGCCCACACATTCCAAATGGCAAATCGCCCCTTTCCCAGTACCCATGTTCTAAGTTTCCTACTGCGTTTCCCGAATACCGGAGTTCTTTTGCTTATACCAGTGAAAACCATCGTTCACCTGTGCCATCTGTCCTTCGTGTATTCTGTTCTGGGCTTTTCACCTGTTCCCGAAGGACGGTGGGTGACTGCAGAAACGTGAAGTGCCAAGTCACTTCAGAGCTCCCAATGTGAAGAGGAGCAGAGCGTAGCTTTCTGACCAGCCCTGGCTATTGAAGTACCATTTTTTTCACCATTCCTCCCCTTGCTAGTAGTACGCTACTGTGCCTCACTAATGCCGTGTCTAGCGCTGAGCAACCTGGTCTAGCGGTAGATGTCCCTGCTCCTTGCAGGGGAGTTGGACTAGGTGAGATTTAAAGGTCCCGTCCAACCCAAACCATTCTATGATTCTATGAAATTATTGCAGCTTTGCTTCTGACAATTAGCTTTAACCTCTAGGGTAACGGAAGTTCCTTGCTGGGAGGGTACAGTCCAGCGGGGCAAAGAATCTCAAAAAGCAGTATAGTCTCCCTTCACAACAGAAACACTCTCATCGCCTACACCTTAGTTATCTGGGGTTTTTACTGATTGCATGGTGGGTTTATTGCATGTGATTTTAATGAAAAATCACTTATGTACCTTACTGAAGCTGAGTCCAGACAGCAGGAATAAATTCCTCTTACTAGCTGACAAAATGATACAGCCTCTGAAAATCTGAAATAGCCTGAGTAGCAGAATTTAATTCATACAGAGGATTTTCAGCCAGACACTTCCTTTTTCAGCCACGTGGTTTAGTCTTCAATTTGTTCACAGTAAGTCATTCACATACACCTTTCATTCCTAAGCTCAGTAGTCCGTCTGATTAAACGCTAAATAGTTGCGTGGAGTGTGGCAAAACTGTGTTTAAATTAGATTGCTTTGCTCTTAATTATATTATTTCCTTGCTTGTGTTTGTGTCACATAAGAAGCTTAAATGCAAATAAGTATTCAGTTAGGGACAAAAGGCAAGGAGAAGAGGCAGGGTCTTAGGAAGCCTGAAACACCTGCTGCAAGGATACTGCAAGAAGCCTCCCACAGTATTCTTTTCATTAAGAACCTCTGTTTTCTACAAATAATTTAGAACTTTAAAATGCTCTTGCAAGCTTTAAATGTAAAGTTTGTTAAATACATAACATGGATTTTTGCCATTCCCATTTGATGGACATGGCCCACTGCAGAACTGTGAAGCGATATAAATAGACTCAGAAAAGTGGTTTTGAACTCCAGGTTTGGATGCTTTCAAAGAAAACCATTCATGTTACATCTACTTGCCGTCCTGTGCCTTACCGAAATTTGTGCTGCCAGGGCTGTACTTAAGCTGGTTGGAGCAGCCCTGCATTATAATTAGGCCCATATGTTGCAATAAGAAAGGTTTTGCATGCATGCAGTTCTAAAAATGGAAGCCTTGGTTTATTATGAATTGGAGAAATATTTCCTGGAAAACAAGCTCTCTGATGGGAAACCGCCAGGACCAAGTTTTGCACAGGGGATGCCTGGGAGCCCTGCGGAGGCTGCGGCTTCGCTTCTGCTCTGCTTGACGCCGCTGGTCCCACCTGCTCCAGCAGCCTCCCTCGTAGTCACCTGCCGGTTACAGCAGGTCCGCCACAGACCACGGTACTTTTAACTCAAGGATGTGACCTCTTGGGCAGGAGGTGAGAGGAGAGGAAAACAGGCAGAAAACTAGGAATTTTTCACCTGAGGTAAAATATTTAGCGAAATATTTAGCCAAATAAATAAAAAAAGTTTCTGTGAAATGATGAAGTATTTTATCTGTCCTCATGCCAACCTGAGCTGCCATGCGCTGAGGCTCCTCTTCGGGGCCCAGAGGCCTCCGGAGTCACGCCATGTCTGACACCAGCCTTCCCCTCCAGCTACATGCACCAAACCAGAGCTAGGGGCTGCACTCCCGCAGCATGGCGTTTCCCCTCCCTCTGGGTGCAAGCAAAGGACCGAGCCTCCCTACTACCTCCTGCCAGGGAGCCAAGTGGAGAAAACGAGGCACGGGGCAGCCAAGGCCATTGCCTCTCGTCCCCTCGCTAGTTACCTGGGAGAAGAGACCAACCCCTGCCTCACTACAACCTCCTTTCAGGTAGCTGTAGAGAGCAATAAGGTCTCCCCTCAGCCTCCTCTCCTCCAGGCTTAACAGCCCCAGCTCCCTCAGCTGCTCCTCATGAGTCTTGTTCTCCAGACCCCTCACCAGCCTCGTTGCCCTGCTCTGGATCATGGTCAGCTCTTCGGACACTGGGGAATGACGGATTGACTCCCTCTCAGGCATTTGTATTTCTTCTGTTCATCTTCTCTCCTTTTAAGCCTGTTTCTCTACCATTTTCATGCCTTTTAATTACTAATTAAAATTGCTTTTCTTTTTCCAGCACATTGAAGGCACAATGGATCAAAATGGGAAAGATAATAATTATAATAATATTGTTAAAAGAAAATTTCTTAGTCATCCATAGAATGTATTTTTACAGTCCCGCATCATTAATGTGAAAAATTTCCTACATTCTTTTCAAATATCAGAATTGTTGTAATCCCTTACAAATATTAAAAACGAGCAGCAAAAGTACCCACCACTTTTGGAGCAAGCACACATCTCTTTCTTCTATACTATACAGTCAGCAGTAAGATCTGGCAACTGGGATGCTGCAGCACATAACAAGCACAGCTTTCTTTCTAATGAGTCTGTTAGTAGCAGTTGTTCACAAAGAGATGTTGCAAAGGAAAATGCTGAATCACCAAGAACAGTAATGAGAATACGAGACAATTTCGTATCTGAATATGTCAAACAGCTGTCTAAATCAAGGTCAAAAATATCTGTTGCCTGAGGGCACAAAATAGCTGATGTTCATGACCCACTGCAAAAACTTATACTCCCTTATGTGGTTTTGATCAAAAACTGCCTTCCTATGCCAGTTTATTTGATCCAAGACAAATGTGTCAGTGGGGAGACAGTATGCAAGACAGATACAACATTTCAGTGAAGAGAGAAGGCTTCAGCCGACATTCGAGACTTCCTCCATTTCTCCATTACACACTTCTGATGGTGCGCAGTCTGTACTGATAATTATTTATCAATGTCTCAGAGCAGGACAATTGGAATTAGCCAGGAAAAACAGAATGAATATTAAAAGAAGGAAAATAATTCAGCCTGAATTTCAAGAGACAGTTCCTGAATATAAGAACTCAGATATTACAACCTGAAATAATTCCCAAACAATAGAAGCATGAATATTGCACATTGAAAAAGATGTTTGTCAGAACAAAAGTAGGCAAACAATGTGCTACATTTATTTACACCAAACATTTATTTTTCCACAAAAGCCTGCAAGAAATATCAAAAACACACACAAAATCGTGACAGACATTTGGGAACTCTCTCAAATCCACGACATGTTACATTTGGCCCTTGTAGACAGGGGCAATTAATTCCTACAAGCTTGATAGTTGCTCTTGACATTAAATTCAGTGGGCAACTTGACTTGGATTTCGGTGGCAGCTGGATTCATGCAAACAATTTTCTCCCCATTTGAGCAAAGCACTGGATTCTCAAATGAATAACACCTTGTTTTTTTAACTCTACACCTGCTCTGAAGTGTATTAACAGGCTTTGTAACTGACCTGCTACAGCTAAGGACTTGCATGCACTGTGACTGTTCTGTGAGAGGAGGGTGCCACACCAGAGCATCTTTGGTGCCACCTGAACAACAGGGCAGAGAATCTGTGCCAAAGCAACACTTCCCCGATTTCTCCCCTTCTCCCCATCTTCATGACTTCAACGTATCTGGGGGCTCTGTATCAACTTTTCCTGTATTACTCTGTGTGTGTGTTTGTGTGGGTTTGTGTATGTGTGCACATGCATGTCTGAGAAAAACACCAGTTAATGGCTCTGAGTGGCCTTCATGCACAACTTGGGAAAAATTAAAGCAATGTTTACAACTTCTGGTTTCTCAGCTGTAATCTCAAATCTCCAATGAACAATTTGGTGCAGACTACTTTTTCCACTGTTACAATACTTTTGGGTAGATGACTCTGTACGTGAAGACTGACATAGCATCCACTTCCTTACGGCCCTCAAGAAGCTGGCAACTGTTATAGCAGCTAGGTTCAACTGGTTCTCTGCCAAGGTGTTACTGAGAGGCCAACCGCGACAAAATCCATGCTGAGATGACCAAGGAAGATTTAACATGGGGACAGGATGAAACAAGATTAAAAAGATCTGTTTTTCACTTCAAATAGCAGATGCAACATGGGCACCGTCAGCATAAATCTGTCTTCTCTGATTTGCCAGCAACTGACATCTGTGAGAACGTGCTTTTTTTAACTGTTAATGTCTTGTCATTTTGTGGTGTAGTGACTGAGACTGGCAATATGAGTGCCAAACAGTGATAATGACATGTGAATCATTTTTCCTCTTCACTTTGCAATCAGTAAAAATCTCTGCTCATCTCAGTGGAAGCAGGACTAGGCCTGGGTTTTTCTTCTAGAAAACAACAACAACAAAAAATGATGTAGGTGTTTATCAGTGTGGGTACCTCGCTGCAAGAGCTGGGTCCAGAACATCAGTTTTAGTAATCAGAGGTCAGTGTTCTGCCATGTTACAGTGTACTGGCAATAATTTTAGAGAAAAAGTTGTATTATGAACGTGTTAACATAATACATACTTTTTTGCCAGTGGCAGAAATACCATATGTGGCCTTCCACAGTCTGAAGAGACTTCAGTAGAAATTGTATGAAGGTGCTATGAAGGGGAAAAGAGCCATTCCAAAATTTTTTGAGAAGCAAATTACAGACCTTTCAAAACACTAGAGAGAACAACTCAGAAAGCACACTACTTCCTCCCTTTGATTTTTAAGGATTCAGTAATTTTCTCTTCTTATCCTGCATATCCTGTTCTGCATCATGAATTTAAAAGGGAATGACTGCAGTTGAGCACTGAAAGCAATTAAAACTGTAAATGCTGTAGGCAATAAACCAGTTATCATTATTTTTAATTATTCTTCAGACTAGTGCTAGCAGCTTGAAATTGAGCTTAGAGCATGACCTTCTCATGCTGTACAAACACAGCAGAACAAAATTACTCTTTTTCCCAAATGTTTTACTGTTCCTCAGACCTGGAGCAGCTGGAGCGAATCACAAGCCTTCAGACAAACAAAGTACATGTATTTCTTTGTCTCTGCAGCAACACGGTAAGTGGCTGTTTATATAGCAAATAGTGTGTCTTTTTCTGCTCAGTGTAATTCCCAGTCCAGAAAGCTTGGCTGAGATGTCGCTGGGTCAGATGTGATCCCGACAGTAGGCATGTTCTGGGTTCGTCAGTCCATTTACCTAACCAGGTTGTGCTCTGCCCAGACTACGGCACTCAAGTGTCTCCTTCCTCCTCTCCCACCCTTTCATTTCTCTCTCCGTATTTTTGCATATCCATCTCTCTCTCTTTATTTCTCCACTGTCTTCTACCGTTTTTCCAAAGAATGCCTTGGGTTTTTTTCAATTGCCTTTTCTCTCAGAGTCTACTCTTGTCAGTCATGAAGCAGCCTTTGCTTCCAAATGCCCAGGGAACAGCCCCTTTTTCAGTTCGTGTTGTTTCAGGCATAAATTTCCCGACGGTATTCCTCCCTCCTCTTCCATTCTCTTTTGACTCATCAGACTCTCCTGTTTCAAGACAGGATTCCCTCAGTCCTGATTACAACTGAGGGATGAGAACCTGAGATCTCTCTGCCACACCCGCAACCCTGTCTCCAAGCATTAGCAACGTGTTTGGCTTGCCTGCTTGTCATTGCTAATCAGTTCGTCCAGCGGTGCTGCCTTGCCAAAAAGACTCCCTTCTTCCCAATGCCCAGAACAGCCACAATCATTCTCTTCAAGCTACTCAGAGGACTCCATTGCTGGTAGCTGCCTGGTAACTGTGCTCTTTTTCTGCCTTCACCACGCAAATAAGTGATTCCCTGGAGGCACACATGACTGTTAAACACAGAAGATGCAAACAGTCATTTGTTCAAGGATGAGATACCAAGCATGGGCACAGTCCAGATGGTGTTTATGAAGATACCTTAGGGAAGAGTGCCAAAGCTGCCTTAGCTACCCACCACCAGTCATGATCTCAGAAATCCCACTGGGTGAGAGCTATGCAAAAATTTCAGATTTAGTCTAAAGCTGTAAATACTCTTCTCAGACACATAAAGCATGTGGGAAGGAGCTGAGTGAAAATCTCAGTCAGGTTCTACTTCGCTCAGCTTTAATTGTATCCCCACCCAGGGGCTGGCAGCTAGGTGGTAAAGTACTACTTTGTGGTTGGTTTTTTTTAAAAGATCTGATCTGAAACCCATCAAAGTTAATGAAAACCCCCAGACTTCAGTGAACTTTGGATTAGGACCATAAAGCGTGAAATGGATTTCTTCTGACGGAAGAAAGATAACTGTTCAGTGAGTATCCTGGCTATTTTCTGATAATAGCTGTCCCTGCTTTAGAATTTTAGTTTGAAAGGACACATAGCTTGATTCCCCAGGCATGTACTGCTCAGAGAAAGCACTGTCTCTGAAAAACAGTGTCCAAAATGGTTCTAGCTGAAGGACAATAATATAAATTTGATATAGAAATTATTCCTTAAAAAAAAAAAAAGGAGGTGTTTTAATGCTGCCCAAAGGCAAGACTGTGCTTTAGCTCCTGGAGAGTCTTGCATCACAGCCTGATGGCAGTGTCATGCTGGAGAGTGTCCTTCCCTCGCAAAGTGATCTACAGAATGATAAAACAGACTCTATAGCTCTGATTCCTTCCACATGCAGAAACACACTCAAGATGTTAATCTTACCTCTACTTAGATGAATTCATGCTGCTGGAGTAGAACATGTAACACAAACTACAGCTTGTGCAGATCTTAGAACAAGTGCCTATAAAACAAAAGGAGACTAGTGCTTGTGTTTCAGCTGTAGCGCTATCACAATCATTCCCTATCTGTAATTTGCAGGAAAGACAGATTTCCTAGTATAAAACAAAGATTGCATAATGTCCAGGAGGGCAGCTTATGCTGTCTTTATTTATGATGCTTAAAATTCACAGACAAGTTAAAAGAAGTAAAATTGCTTTAGGAGTCTTTGCAGAAGCCCATGGAGGGAAGGCAATTAAGAAGGGGAAAGGCACTCTAACCTGTGTTTTGTATCGTTTTTATTGATGTAGTAGTTTTTACAGTGAAGAATTTAATACAAATTATTCTAAAACCGTTGCTGAAACTGAGTAACCTAAAGCTGTGAAAAATAGTCGATTTCTCCAAGCTTTCACTCTGCTATGCCTTTTGAGGAGTAATTGGAGCTATTACCCCTCATCTGTAGTTACCTTTATTAAAAGATGTGATAGCTTTCAGTGATGGTTGTGAAGTTGGATGTTTAATTCTGAGGTGCTTTATTCCACGCAGGGTGTCAGAGCTGGCTCATTGCACTCTGCCTGCACTCCGCAGGGGAAGCTGACCTGTCTAACGTGGGTCTTTGAATTCTGCTATGCAGCAAGATGATTAGAAGTCACATCTCTAAAGCTAATCTTAAACCTCTCCCCTATCTTCCCTCTTTCCACCCAAGTCACTCTACTTAAGCTTTCTTTAGTTTTTTTCTGTCCTTTTAAGACTGCCTTTTTCTCTGCTCTGTCACTGTGGCAACACCAGTTTTCATTGCTCCATGATCAATACTGTAACAGCTTGCCTGTTTAGGAGTGGCTGTGTCACAGTGGGGTGTTCCTGCTCACATCTGAAGCAGAGCTTCACCACACGATTCTGCCATAGAGGGAAGAGAACACCAGGCTCTTTTGTGAATTATATGTAAAACACAAAGAACCAGGGACATTTCTTACACTGGAAAGAAGTTGTCCATCCCCACCAGAACTTTATAAAAAAACTTGTTTTATGTCTTAAGAGTAACATGCAGTGGTGCTAGGGTGCAGCAGCAGTTTTCCTCTGTTATGCATTGGAGTATCTATTAGCCTTGTACAGATTTGCTATAATATCTAAAATGTTGCAATATACAGCAGTGTTCTAACATGTAACATTTCCACTGTTTGTTAGTTTGTGTGATTCTGTTTGTTAGTTTGTGTGGTTGTTTGTTTTCTAAGTAATGCTTCACAGCGACAGTGTTCTCCTGCACTCATGCACCCACTTAGAAATCTCAGTGGGGATTTCACTGGCTGTCCCCAAGCTCTCAGAAACAGGCACTTGGTGACTTGAGCTGCGAGCAAGAACAGGGCAGTGCAAGAGAAAGTTTCAAAAACTTTTACAAGGTAGTATTATTTTTGTGTTCTTTTCCCAGTGTACAAGTAAACATTCCTGTCTAATTTTAGCTTGTTAGTGTACTCATTTTGTATGATGTTGTGGCTCAACACTTCTGTTGTTATACGTATAGTGCACATACGCACACTGGACAACTACTAACCTCAACAGCTAACAAGTGTTGGAGCCACTGTAAGGAACAAACACATGCACAGAAACTTCAACATAGAATCTGCTCTCCCAAGGCCACACAGACAAAGTATAGCAGCTGGAAATTATATTAAAGAGCTGTAGTCTTTATCCTTTTTTACTATGCCTTGTAAATTATGCACTGCCTCAAAGCAGATATAAATTATGTTTCTCTTGATTGCAGAAGTCCCTGTGCATTGCCAGAGTACCATGAACAGGGCTACTTATGCATGATAGTCACAACAGTTGTAAATTCTGTGTAACGCAGGTGCAGGGCCCTATCTGTGGCTTCTTGAGTGACTGCAGAGAATAGAGGAAGAGGCTGCAGGTTTAAAAAATGCCAGAGCCTGAAGCACGTCAAAGAGTTGGAGATGTGGCACAAATCACCGCAGACACACTGAGATTCACCAAAGAACAGCTGCTAGGCTCTTCTTCCAATTGCTTCACAGGGTTGCTCTCTGTATACGGAAGGGGGATGATTAAATTTGAATGGACACACCTAAAGACAACCTGGATCCTCCTTCCCACCTGAAAAGGCAATCACTTGGAAAGCAGACAGAGGAAAGCATTACAGATCTAGCTAGGAAACTCCTGTTTTCTTCAATGTTTGGGGTTTTTCAGATTTTTGGTTCCTTCATTGTTTAGTTATGAGGGAAGACTTTGAAGGTGCTTCTTTGTGCGAGGGAAGAGTAATATTAGCAGGGTGAGTGGCACACAGATCACGCCCAAGAATAGGTCTGTAGACTTCGACCACTGCTGAGCAGCCATTGCAAAGAAAATGAGGACATGTTTGTACTTTCCCTACGTCCAGGAACATACTGCGGCAGGCACAGGTCTGTTGGCAGCAATAGCCTGGGAAATGGTTCTCCAGTCTGCAATTGCTTGTACTTGCAGCTGACCCCAGACCCTTAAAAATCACTTTCATACAGTCCAGGAAGAGAAACGACCAGTGCAACCAGTCCCCACATACTGCTCCTCAGGCACCAAGAAAGACAGTCTGAGCTAAGCCCCTGTGGGCTGTCACATTCTTGCTTTATTATTTCAAATGCATTATTTTTAGAGCCTTCAAGTCTATAAAGGCACATGGATGCTGGACCAGGGCCAGCTCTGACTGCACTTCTAAAAGAGGCAGCCACAAAGAGCTCTGCAGTGTAGGGCAGTGGATGACATGCAGATCTGATGAGCTCCTGGACTATTTTGGGCCAGCTGTGGTTTTCTGTGCTCTAGCTCGTGAAAGGTGCTTACATGCAGTTTATTGTTGGACTTAAGGCAGTCCATGGTTGCACAAAGGAGTATGAATTGACTTCAGGAGCTAGCCTGAGCACACCACAAGCAGACAAAAGGTACTCAAAAGGTAACAAAGCCCATACACATAGTTGTGTTTCAACCTTTGAGCAGCTTCCTCTTCCCAGATATAGCAGCAGGATCACATCTCTGTGCCATGCGTGATACACTCATCACTGCTGCTCCAAACAGTCTTTTGCTGGCTGTTTCCTATGCAAATTCAATGACAGGATTAGCACTGGTAGCATCAGGCTTTCCACCACCGCTTCTGTTTGTCTCAGTAGTCTCCATGCCATAATCCAGTCTTCTAGGGGAATGATGGAACATAATGCTACATAATACCTCTTCTCAGTGGGAACTGTAGCCACTGGTGAAGAGCAGATGACAGATGCAGATATGCCGTATGTGCTGTCATGACAAAGAATGTGGTCAAAGCAGGAGCAACAGATTATCTATAATAAAGTCCGTATCTTTCCAAATTCCACTGTTACGGTCATTGTTCAGAAAACAACAAAACAGTCCAGACAGAACATTTTTTAATGTGCAGGCTCTGATGGGATCTTGTCATGGAGGACATATATTTCCACAACAGCTCTACTGGCTGCCACTACAGTAGCAGCAGAAGCAATTTACAGCAATTTACTCCTATGTAGAGAAAGGAGTAAATGTTCATTTTACATACCTTACAAGCAAAGGATTCAAAATTATATCTCATAGTTCTGATGCAAATGTCGATCTTTTGGAGGCATAGGTCACTTGGCAAGAACAGTGGCATTGCCATCCTTTGTGCAGAGCTGGCAGAGACACTGTGGAACTCTTCAAAATCTATCATCTTCTTTCCTGTCAATATCTCAGCTCTTAAGACGGGAAGCTCCAGAAAAAAAATAACGTAATTCTTGTGGTGCTGACAGCATAGGATTCAAGTGCTGGTTAAGACTTACTGGGTTGGGGTTTTTGTCATCTGATGGTGATAATCCCTGCCAATGTAACCTTTTGTACTTCACCCAGAAACAAAGGGTGGAGGAAGCTCCCAGAAGCCTGATGCACTCTATACATACACTCAGTTTTGGAAAGCGTTGTTTCCTAAGTGTTACATTGTTCTGATGTCTGGGGAGACTGTGACTACAAAAGCCTGATGTAGTCCTTGCAGCTATGTAAACCAGGGTCAGCAGAAACAGAACAAATTACAGTATTTGATCAGGAGTTGTGTATTTATTTTTCTATGGGACAGGGCAGATATTTCTGTTTGCCTAGAACAGTCTAGAGGCCAGGGTGTCACTATTGCTTTGGTGAGAGGATGGTATTAGCACAGAGTAGTGGATGAATATCCTGAAAAAGGTTCTTCCACTGCACACTATTCACTTTTTCAACTTAATTGTTCAGAATTTATGGAGTATTTTTACAGATCAGCCTGTTGAGCTTACATATATAAACACATGCATGAGCTTTCACAGTTCCAAGAAATCCAGTATAATCAAGAAAATTCAACAGATACCCCTACTATGTGGTTGCTACCATCTGGTGGCTATCTCCATACATTGTATTTTTATTTGCTCATTATTTCTGTCCCGTCAAGTACCAGTGATATAAAATTAATGGATTTTTTTTTTTTAAGTGCCCATTGTGCAGTACCGAATTCTTGCAGGTCTGCAGAAGCAACAGGCTGTCACAGAGGCTATGCCTAATCTGAACTTTGCGAATCTGGACTTCGCTGTACTACCCATATTTTTAAAGTGCAAAATCTGGAAATGCTGTTGATGTGGCACATTCCAAAAGTGACACATTCTTATTCGTGCTGCTGTGTTAGAAGTGTAGAAAGATAATTTGCTCAATTTCAGTGGCATCCTGTACATACCACCTTTGAACTGCTGATGGCAAAAGGAGATTTGGCTCATGTAGCCAGTGTGTTAATGTTGGCAGCAGTCTCAGTCCAAGTGTGGACAATTAGCTAGCAGCCCCAGTGGAAATGCTTTTCCTTGCCTTGGTGCTAAATCCCTGGTAAAGCTGTCATTCTCTATTAGCTCCCTCTTGAGACCCATGAGATGGCAAATCTGGTTCACACACAGGCACCTGCGCCTCATAGGCACCAGTCCCAGAAAACACAGCATCTCCTTCACATAAACAAATATCACTGTATGAAACTTGTACTTTGAACCTCTGTAAATTCAACAGAAAATACTTTTTCCTTTGCCTTGCTACTACTCCTGTATTTATAGACAGACTGCCCTGCTGGATAATCCTCAGTTTCCCATTTGTATTTCCAAAGTACTTCTAGCACTTTCCACATGACTTCCATCATTGCTTACCCTTTTGCCCTATACCTGCACACACAGAACATGTATTGTGTACAAGGCAGTGCAGAATTCCTGTAAAGAGGTGGAAATCAGCCTGTGCTTTATAAAGACCAGACTCCCATACCAAGATGCACCATCAGAGCTGAATACTGCAGCTCACAGGTAATTACACAGTCTATCGTACATAACCATATCTTGCTACCTACTGTGAACCCTGGCACAAATATGTGATAAAATGATCCTTATATGTTCTAGCTTCCTATAAGCTGAAATGAGGCGAGGTAGCCAAAACTGTATTTAGTTACCATGTTAGTTACCACTGCCCTTCCCTGCAGAACTGCAGCTTTGTGTCACCGAAAATTTTTCTAGAAAATATGGACTGAGACCATTGTTTGCTGAGTGGACATTCAAGATCTGGAGAGAGCGTCTGTAACCTTTACCCTGTTATATGGATTTGTATTGGACCAGTCATACACTGTCCCAAATAAATTAAACCTCTCAGTGCCCTCATTAGGTGGAAAAAGCGTTATTGTTCTGACTTTCTGAGGTAAAGAGAAGATTGGCTTGTATTTTAATTGTGCACGGAAGGGGTCAGGCTAGAACCTGCACTTTCTGAATTTCAAACGGCCACCCATGTTCTAGGAAAGACAGGCTCAGCCTGTGACCTGTGCATGTGACTGTATACATATGCACAAGGTTGCAGCAAATGCTTTCAAATCTGGCATCCTTTACTGCATATGCAATTTGTATCACAGAAATCTGTCCATCAGTACAACATCCATAGAAAAGAATGTGTTGCATTCCACTTGCTGGCTTACACATATGGAAGCTAAAATGGTCAAAAATAAGGGACTCAGTGTTTCATACACTGTTTTGGAAGAGAAAAGAGTGACTTAATTCTGGCTACATAGGCATCCAAGGTGAACCACCAAGGGAGAATACAGTCATTGCTTGCAGGTACCGCTTTTCCCCAAGAAAATGGCAACAATGAATACTGAAAAGTAACCTTAATCAATGAACCTTCCGAAGCAACCTTCACAGACATCCTATGAATGAAAACCCATTTCCCAGAGCAGACAAGAGAGCTGTCAAAATAACAAAGACATAGAAGTAAGGTGAACAGAAAAATGTCACACAGTGAAGCTGACAGATAATCTAGTATGGATCCTGGACAGAGATAGGCAGCTCTCCAAGCTAACATGTTCTTTGCTAAGGCGGCTTTATACTGCCTTTTCAGATGATAAGTAGATGTTGATTTTGTTGTAGCAAGACAGCCTGCCTACCTGTAATTCTTACAGTTAGCCTGAATTTCCCATGAAGCTGTATGTTCTCATATCAGAGCATATTGGGCATTTTCTCTAAATGAGGCTGTGCAATTAAGCAAGAGAGCTGATACTCTGAGGCAAACTCTGCACAGCTGAAGAAGCCAGAATGATGACAGCATCATTTACAGAAGCTATGCCCAGGGCCAGCATCCAGGGTTCGTCACAGCGAGCATGCATAAACTGGGAAACGCAAAGAACACCCATTCTAATTAATCTGTGATAACATGCCTGTGCTTTGGTAATGCAAGACTGCAGTCAGACTTCAGCTGACTGTTCTGACAATCGTTGTAGTGACAAATTAACTATTCCCTGCTTCCTGTTTATTGCTTGTTCTGTTTGTGAACGCCTTGTTTTGCTTTTAACATGACAAAGTGATTACATAAATAGAAGGTTTCTATCTCTGCAAACACACGGATGAGTTGCAATCCAGACAAAGATCTCAGAAGGATGTCTTTTAAAATGGAAGTAGAAAATGCAACCTAATACTAATTCCTATATAAGCACATAACTTCTCCTATTTCTAATTAGCAATTGTGTTGTGTTTACACAATTGCAGTGTGTTTACTAGAAAATTCTCACTTCATAAGTGAATTTCAAAGCTTATGTAGATTCATTGGTTTGTGAAAGGGTTAGTTTTTATTCAATGCTTTAGCCTGCGCCCATTTTAGCTGAAAATCCATTGGATATATATTTTCAAGGCCAAATGACATTACCGAGGTGCACACCCTGTAAAATGCAGACCGCAGAATGACACTAGAGAGCCCATAAGCTTTTTTGATAAAAGATCAGACCCTGAACATTCATGTAAGTCAGTATGCATTTACAAAAAATATATGCATACTTCCTGTGCAGAAAACAGCACTATAATTCATATTACTTTTGGCCTGCTATAGAAAAATGTGTTGCAAATGTTGCCTTTAATATCCTGTTATATGCTCAGCACCTATGAAGCACATAACATGGATTTAAGATGCCCTCCCTTGAGAGGAAGAGGCAGGAGGCAGGGGAGATCATCCATCTCCCAGCAGCTGCCTTCAGCATCCCAGCCCTCGCTGGTTTTGGTGTATAGCCCTGACTTCATGAAATTAAAAAAAATGAGACCCTGTTGTGCCTTCATGCTAATTCTTTTTGGTAATTTTATAAACCTTTTGAAAAATTAGAGCACAAAACTTTGTTTCTTCAGTTTAGATCAGATGTTCAAGAGAATCATACCTTCAGAGGCAGAATCCTCAAACTCTACAATACATGACATTGCATGGATAAGACTTGTCAAGAGTAGGGAGATACGTCTGGCAATTTAAATTAATGGTATATAGATAAAAGGGAACGTGTTAAACCTTTAACTTCATTGGATGTTATGAGGAATTAGTCTCCTGTTGCTTGGGATCTTTAGGAGTGATGGTATAGAAAAGCAGTTGACCTTACTTGCACCAATACATGGCTAACGTCTTTCTTCAGTAGTTTGAATTTTTGTGGCTCTACCAGCTAATAGTGATCTTCTCATATCACTTCAGCTAGGGGTGTCCAGAAGATGATCTGATAACTGGTTTTGACACCCTCATTCTACCAAAAAGTTTTCAGTAGCTTTGAGGAAGCAGAATGATGTTCTGAATTTTTCTGGTTTATTTTTTTCAGTGAAAGGCTAATAATGAGAGTTGGGTTGTTTTAGCTTACCATTTAGCAGAAAAAACACATTAGGAAACAAAAAACGGTTCAAGGTAAACCACTTCTCTGCAAAGATTTGAGAGTTGCTCCTTCTCTGTCATGTGTTAGGAAAGCTAAAAAACACACAAAACCCAAAAACATCCTCAAGGATCAAACAGAAAAGAGACTGGGATTTGGGACTGACAGGGAAGTCTGAAGAAGCTAGATCTCTTTCAGTTACTATTAGATGGTAGTAAACTTTTAGGTAAGACATATATGCACATAGTTGGTTTTGTTGATTTAAAATCCCTCTTTCTCAGTTCGCTTTGGAGAGGAAGAAGTGAAGAGCACAGCAACAAGTCTGCCAGTGTTAAAAAAATGTGTGATCAGCACCTTTAACACAGTGAAGCGCTAGTTTATGTGCTTGGTCTTTTAGGGTCTTTTTCCCATCGATGCTGAAAAGTTCTAACTAGAAAAGACACAAGATAAAATCTTGGCCTTTAACAAGTGCGTGACTACACTTTTTTTGGCTTTGGGAGGCACAGCATTTTACTGAAGGACAGGTGAGCCCAGCTAATACTAGAGTTTCAGTAAAATTTCACCATAAGTGTAGGTTCTAATGATGAAGATCTACTTCAAAAAAATTGCTCTTACATTTGCTTCCTCTGTAACTTAATCTTTTCTCTTTTCTTGTTTTAATTGAGGGGGTGGAGGGATGGAGAGAAGGGTAAAAGGAGGTCTGTGTGCAACACATATTCAACCTGCACAGTCAGAACAAGTCTATTGTTATAATGCTACACTACATGACCAAAAAGGTGAGTTAAAAATAATGCCCTAAATCTACCTCTGTCTAGGATAGAAGTTGGTGTTACACTCAGAGGTCTTCAGCATCTAGAAATCACTGTAAGACTGTCTTTTCTCATAAGCTCTCACAGCTATTCTTGTTATATGTATGTATTGTGTTTTCATAACAAGAAGAAAAAATAGAAGATTCAACTACTAACGCTGTGAAAGCATCCATAAAAAACATACCCCTGTCAATCCTTTTGTTCCAATAAGGACATGAAATACCATCTGAAATACTACCAGTTCAAGGAGTTTTAAAAGGCAGGGTACACATGAGCCACATGGTAGTAAGGGAAATAGTTAACATGGTATGTAAGCATTTGATTTTTGTTTTCACTTTAAAAACATCCAGGGGTACTAGTAATATATGTATCACAGAATCACAGAATGGTAGGGGTTGGAAGGGACCTCTGTGGGTCATCTAGTCCAACCCTCCTGCCGAAGCAGGGTCACCTACAGCAGGCTGCACAGGACCTTGTCCAGGTGGGTCTTGAATATCTC
>Ga0065711_1039301_pt1 | contig 17952 bp, 19 predicted proteins | sample Hoacrofraction12_FD_59098 | JGI IMG/M metagenome (GOLD analysis project Ga0065711, IMG submission 59098) | Hoatzin crop microbial communities from Cojedes, Venezuela - Epithelial fraction 12 v2 (version 2) | ecosystem: Host-associated > Birds > Digestive system > Esophagus > Crop | place...
TTTTTTTTTTTTTTTTTTTTTTTTTTTTTTCCAGGAGGGACAGAGGGAGAGTGGGAGGGGAGATTTTTGACTCTGCAGCTTTGGAGCACATAAACACGAATATTGAGGATGGGGTTCATTGTCTAGAGGGGAGAATTTCCTAAAAGCAGCCCCCAGTGTGTGAGCAAGTGTCATAGGGGCTTTTGTTCCAGCTTCAGGTGTGATTTCAATGGAAAAAATTTTAGAAAGGAAGAAGGAAAAAAACCAAACCCAAAACGCACAAAACCTTTTCCCCAAGGCCTGTTCAGAAAATGGAGATAAAGCAGCAATAAAGTCAAGTGCTTAATTAACCCAGATGTACGTGCTTTAAAGCACTAACAGATGTGGTCACAGTGGCTCTAATGAAGTGGAACTTTATGGACCGAGTGTGATGTAGGCGGGTGCGTGTTCCCGATGGGGAATGGTGCGGCAGCACTTTTGTTCTGGGGGCTGGTGAAAGCCCTCGGAGGATATGTGGGTGCTGGGGGCTGATGTCTCCCTCTACTCTGCAGCCCCTGCCCCCTTGCCCCTGGGATGGCTGCAGTTATGGTGCTTTTCAGTTGCGGTGGTCTGTCTGAGAGCAGTGAGGGTGGGTTAATTATAGCACTCCAGGGCAATTGACCTAATGACAGCCTCCCACCTTAGTGCTCTCGGGAGGTTGTGGTGGCCCACTTGATGTGCTCCTTCCCCAGACCCTATGCCTGGGGAGTTAACGTGCTCTCAAATGACTGCCACATCTTGTTTTGCAAATCGGGGGGTTCAAAAACGCAGTGGAAATCTGTGAGATGCTTTCAGCGGTAAGATGCTGTATAAAGGCCAGGTAAAACCTGTTCCTCGCATGCTGTAGAACACCTGCAATGTACAGGGTGAGTGATAACTGCTGCAGAGCAACTGGCTGGGTTTTGGCTGGGGAGGCTCACCTGGGCTGTGCTTAGACCATGTGCGGGGTTGGTTTGGAGAGGGACTTAAGCTTATCAGCATGCCACAAATCAGCTGAAGCTGTCTGGTGTTTCGGGATGAACTCCATGCAAACACACATCCCTCCTGAATCCGGGGAATTCCCCTGCGTTTTCTTGCAGAAGCTCAGTGTTTTAACTATTTGATTTGTTAACACAGGCATGGGTAGTTTGCTCCAACTTAGGGACCACCCCACCATCCTGTACCAGCAGCTCTCCCCTTTAAAGGGCTTTTTGCCACAAGCCTGGGTGTCTTTGAAGCCTTTAGGTGCTGGCTGGATCCTCCCAGCAGGAAAGGGGTGCTGTGTAGGTCAGGTGCACAGCAAACACATCAGGGCACTTTGTGCTGAGTGTGCTGGCCAGATGTACATCAAATGCTTTCTGGAGCTGTTTGAGTGGAAAGCTGACCGTTGCACGTCCAAGCTTCCCTTCCAGTGGTTCAGCTGGCTTATCACATCTGTCTTCATTGCACTGCATTTTGTGGTGGTCTGTTTTATAAGCTTTGTGATGCCTCCCTCCTCCTTGGGAATGGAGCTGAATGATCTTTCCCTTTCTTTTCTTCCTTCCTCTACCACAGTTTTATGACTCTCTCTTCCTGCCTTTTGCTCAGCGGGAGTCTGCATGCTCCTGAGACTGGAGTTTGGGCAACTTCATGGGTGGCCAAAAGTAGAGTCTTTTGGCAACAAAGTGAGATCCAGCCCCTTTCTCTATCAAGGCAAGAGACCAAAGCAATGACACAGCAGGCTGCCTTGCACTGCTTCCCTCCCACCTGTGTGGGAGGAAACTGCCCCTTCTGAAGGCCAAGTGACAATGATCTGGCTGTGCTGTATGTAGGCTCTCAAAACTGGAAGTCACTGAAGGACCAGAAAAGTAACTTGCATTACATGCATGTGCATGGCTGTTGTATGCCATAAATAGTTACTACAGATCAGTTGATCTGTAGTAAATTGCTGCCTTCTGGTAGCCTCTCTGTGATTCTGAGCCCTTCATGGTGTTACTCCACGTGTGCATGTGTCATTCAGCAGTGGGACAACTCCACAAGCCTTAATTTTGGCAAAACTCCTGTTTATTTCAATAGCAGTGTTGTATCAATGAAGTCTTCATGTCTAGAGAGTGGCAGTTGCCTTATTTCCGTAAATGCACGTAGTAAGATAAATAGTAAATGTGCATAGTAAATACACATGCAAGACCAGATTCAGTCCCTTCTCATGGTGTACTCTAACACGAGGGTTCAAATTCAGTTCTGCCCCTAGCTGGGAGAAGGATAAAACAAGGGTTAAAGAAATCCAGCAAAGTGACTGCAAAACTGAGTGAAATATTGCCCCAGGAACAGGTGAACAAAGTATTTTGACATAACCTGAAATGATTGCGATGTTGTTTAGCTTGAACATCAAATGAGAAAAAACCATCCATGAACAACTCGACTGTGGGCTTAAATGTGGGATATGGCAACCCGGTAATAGCCCCAATAAGGAGGGAGGGATAATGTCTGTGAGTGCTGCAGGCAGCTGGGAGATGCTGGTGGGCAGAAGAGACTCAACTAAATTACAGCTGATACTGCCTCCTTCCACTTACAGTTCAGTGCTTCAGTTTTGTGTGGAGGCACTTGTGCTTTGTCCCTGGGGAATGCAGGTTCCTGGGGAAAAGGCAGTTACAGGGTTGTCTTTGAGGGCTGGTGCTTGGCTAGGGGCCTGCATGGGGACCCTAGGTCCAGTAGACCTCAAGGTTACGCTGGTGGTAATTGTCATTGGGCTCTGGCAGGGTTTCTGAGGAGAAGGTAGGAAGGAATTACTGTAATAATAGTGCGTTTTGCAAAAGGCAGACTTTGAGGAAATGTGCAATGAGATTTGGGTGGGTGGTGAGGGGAGCCCTGGACTGAGCTGCCGTCTGGAAAATTGACTGTGGAAAAGTGAGATGTTATTTAAAAACTAGTAATACCAATGGCTGAAGTTCATTCCATTTGCATGCAATAGTCATAATAACCGGAGAAGCCAATGTGGCTGAGAAGGGAGTGGAGCAATACTGGAGATAGGCGAGAGACGGCTCTCGCAGGCAGGGTGGGGCACTGCTCTGACCTTTTTAGGATTTTTAAGTCTTTTTCACTCTGTAGTATTTTTTCCCTTGTGATTTTGAAGCTTTTCCACCTTTCTGCAGGGTGGAAGGTCAGACTTTTGGCTGTTCTGCAGGCAGCCTTTCCAGAATGGGTGCAGGTACACTCTGCCATAGGCTCCTCTGGTCATGCGCTGTCCAGGGCCACTTCCCTACCAGCTGTTGATCGTAATGGGGGTTGTGAACAGGCACCAAAGGCTTCCAGAGCCAAAGACATCTTCCTGGTGAGCTAAGCTATCCTTGAGGAGCCAGAACAGGCAGAAGGCATTGCCAGAAACAACCCCTAGACTATCCCCCCTGGCTTCTTGTATGATAAAGACCACAGCCACCTGTCCTTGGAACAAGATGTCTTGTATTTCACTAAACCACCCTATCCAAGAGATACATTACGTGGGTTTGAAGACCCCAATGGGCAGGTGTGAGCACTTCATTAGCACATCATTCCTTGGTGCATGCTCGAGCTGATTTTTGACAGTCTCCAGCTAACTTGGTGTTTGCTTGTTGCTGCCTGCACCTAGAAAGGTAATAATCTTAAAATAGGAGAAGAGTCTGAACAGGTTCTGTAGATGATACTTTTTCCAAAAATGTGTGAGGGAGGCAGAAATGTTTAGTGTGAATTCGGAGAAGAGTTTCTTGTGTGTCCATCAGATCAGCAGCCCTTTCTGGTGGGCTGCAGTGTCATACCTGGGAATCAGCCTTGTTAAGATTCACAGCTCCTGTAACTCTGCCAGCCTCTGGCTCTCTTGCAGGACAGAGGTGCAGCATCCCAATGCCAAACAGATCATCTAGATAATAATTAACATGCAGGCACCCTCACAGAGGCTGTGGCAAGGAAAGCTCTTCCGTGCTTGCATAGTCTGGACTGTGGCATGCAAAAGCCCTGATGAGCTTGGACTCAGCATCAGAGATGAGCCTGGGTTTCCTAGAACAAACAATGGAAATAAAGGTAATTCACACACAGCAGTAAAACCTGTAGGAAATGAATGAGGCAGTTTTGTGGTCTGCTGTCATTCTGGAAATTCATAGGAACTGAGGATTTAGGAGCTGAGCTTATGCTAGAAGTCAGTGCAGGCTTTTTGGGGTGGCTGGGGCGCTGAAGACCACACGGATGCATGCGAGTGACTGGGGAAGGAGAGTTTAATGGCTGGTTTCATTCAGGCAGAAGCCCCTAACAACTAAGTAGCAGCTATTCTGGGCGTTTTAAAGACAGGGTCAAGGTCAAATCGGGAAGCTGCAGTGCAATTAATTTAAGCTTGGAAGTGTTTTCAAGTTAATTCATTTGGTTCTGCTGGGAAGGTTGCAGCTTTGTGGAGGGCTAATTGGAGAAGTGCGTTGAAAGGGCTGAGATACGGTTCACTAACAAGGAGAATGCTTTTATGGTGGCAGGGAGTTCGGAGAGCCTCACTCAGCAAAACCTTCCAAACACGTTAAGGTCTTTCACCTGAGCAGGCTTCCTTCACGCATGTTGAAGTTAAGCACGTGCTCAAAACCACGATCATCAGCCACGAGATGAGACTTTCCCACTCCTCAGCTTTTAGGTGAGTCCGGAGAGTCTCTGCTCTAGGTGTATGTTGGGATGCTCAGCGGCCCCACGCTCAGGTGAAGAAGTGGGTGAAAGACAAGCAGGATTGCAAGTGAAACTTGGGTAAATGAGGGGACTTGAAGTGTCCCCTGCGTTTTTGAGGGACCTGAGAGGTGTTCTCCCTTATGGCTCTTGGCACGCAGTGAGCAGCTGGTGCAGGAGGGAACAGGATGTTGCAAACGACACTTGCAGGCTTGCTGTAGGCAGGAGGACGGCTGGAGCGGACCTTCCCCAGCAGTGGTTTGTGCTCTGCTGGGCCTACACAGAGTGGGCTGGTGATGTGCTACACGGCCCATCAGTCGAATCGTTTTGAAAGCAAGCTACTAAAACAAACCCTGCTATTTTATTTCTCTTCAGCCTGGCTGCACATTTCCATGAAATGGTGGAAACCTACTATTTTTGAGAATTCTCTTCCTGTTTGAGATGTAGTTGGCATTTGCTGACGTGTTTGTAGATATATTGGGAGGTGGAGGGGGAGGAGGACTAATAGGGAGACAGGCAGTCATGCAAACATATGCACATGCAGAAACACATAGAGGCAGGCTGTGTTATTGCACAAGTCCTGTATCCTTGGGAAACGAGTCCACAAACATGATTTAAAAAAAAAAAAAAAACAAAAAACAAAAAACAACAACCAAAAAAAAAAACCTGATTGAAGTAAAGCCCAGGGGAAGGGACATCTTGGTCCCTCTTCTTCCCTCATCTGATATCAGCTTCATTTCAGTATCACTTCTGTGCTTGCTCCAGGGTGCCGGAGGAGTCTGTGTGTGACAGGGCACAGGCACACTTTAGGGCACTGTGTAGGAGGTTTTGCTCTGGCTCTGGACCTGATTGGGTGGAGGAGGGAAATTTGCTTTCTCCAGCCACCAGGAGTGGGCAGAGAAAAGAGAGCAAAGCAGGCTACTGGAAGCTGCGCTGCCCTGAGTCAATGTCCCCAGCACTTTGGAGGAGCATAAAGCATTTCCTGCGGGATGCCGGAGCCAAAGGAAGGCACTGGGTGCCCCTTGGATCACCCCTCGGTGCCAGCTGCTCAGGGCAGGGAGAGGAGCTTGCTAAGCAACCCCTGGCCAGAACATGCCGTTCCCTCCCCAGTCCTGCCCTCCCTGCTTGTAGAGATGGGCTGAAAAGATCTCATGGCAAAAATAAAGAATGTTTGTAGAGCCCCAGGGCTCTTGGCCCCAGGGGATCCGAGTGCTTTGTGGACAGATTATCACAGAGGTAAAACAAGCTTTTGGAGACTGATGCAGGAATATTCTCGCTGTGGTGTTCGATTGCCTCGCTGTTACTGAGCAAGTTGGAGTGATGAAATCACCCTGGGAAGCACAGGCAGGTAGAGGATCCTGGGAACCCGCCCTGAGGAGCTCCTTGGCAGATGGAAAGACGCTCTGAGCTGATCGCCATCACTGTGTCTCGTGGGAGCCCACGGTGCCGAGAGATCTGGGAGACCGGCCTTCCTGCCAGCCCTCCCAAAATCTAGGTGGCATGGACTCCCCTGGGCTGCCCAGGAATGCTGGCTGGGTGTCCTCTGCAGCCAAATCAAGTGCTTAAACATCTGTGTGTGGCCTGTGAGGAGCCAGCTGAGGCTAAGCAGAGCAGGCTGCTGGCTGGGGAGAGGGGACCCGGAGGAGGAGGAGGTATGGGGGGGTCCCTGTAGTTGAATCCAGAAAGGCATCGCACATGACTCCTCCCCTGTTAGCCCTGTGAATGGCTGTTAAACCCAGCCTGGATGCAGCCTTTGGCCCCTGAACTGCTGATTGCCAGGAGGAGAGCTGGGGAGGGATTGCTCCGTAATTGTGTCCTTTCTTCTGCTCTTCCCCTCAGCATCCGTGGTTGGACTGTGTGAGAGATGATGTCCTGGGGCAGGGGGGCTTCTCTGCTCTGCATCCTTTCTGGATCCCTTCTCCTCCCATCACCTCCTCTCCTACACGGCTGTTGCTCGTGCTCCCTTCATGGCATTTCCGAGTCGTGCCTTTTTTTTTTGTGCAAAGTGAAGAATGAAACTTGAGTGGCTGCTTTGATTTTTGTCTGCCTCTGGAGAGCTGCATCCAGCCCGGCTGGGTTATGCCTGGGGCCAGACCACGTACCGGTGCCCCCGCGTTTCCCCTCCACTGCCGGCTGAGCGCTGACGGATGCTGTGCCGTGGCTCAGCGCTCTGCCCTTTGGCAGCGGCGATCGGCAAACCTTGGGTCCTTTTTGGGGTGGGACGGGCCAGAGGGCCTAGGGGGGACTTTGTTCTTGGCAGCTTCTGCTGCAAGGAAATTGCAACGCTGGTATAATCCCTGCTGGCAAACGTTTTCTGAGGTATCCGAGCTCCAGGTCAACAACACCCACACCAGAGCTATTGCACAGGAACCTTTGCCCAGGGCTCTTCTAGAAATACTTTGCAGACTGATGAGGCAGAGGTCACCGGGTCTGCAGGTGGGGTTTGTCTGCTCCTTCCCCACCTTCCTGCAAGTAATTCTCCAGCCATGGCTGTTGTGCATGTTAGAGGTCAGGTTTAAAGGCCCTGTCTGCTCTCAGCCTGCGAAGGACGAGTGCTGGGTTCATGACAGCCTGGGACAGGCAGATCTGCTCCTTAAAATAAAAAGTGGCAAGCAAAACCCAGAACAAGCACTTAAATTATCCTGAAATGATAGAACTTGTGGCCACAAGAAACTAAAAGAGCTGGAAGACAAAAAAAAAAAGCTAGATGAGACAGACAACACCGCTCAGAGCGAAAAGTCACTCTCCGGATGCTGCATTCCCGCAGCCCCAAGTGCGCTCGCTCCTGTGCACAGTGCGGGGCCAGGGCAGGAGTGCAGGCTCCTGGGTTCGCTCATCGATTCTCTGGGTGGCTTTTGGCAACGCTCTCACATTTTTTCATGCCTTTGTTGTTTTTACCATGTGCAACCTGGGATGGACACCTCTCCAGGGTAATTAATGAACTGCAAAGTGCTTTGATATCTTCAGAGGGAAAGTGCTGGCCAACGGAGGCTGCGATTGCTGCAGGAGGCAGGTGTAAGCCCCATCCAGCCCAGGGCACGGCTGGGACCCGAGTCTAGTGGGGCTCCTAGCAGGTTGTTGAAGGCCACTTGGGTGAAACTTGGTGGGTCTGGGACCTTAATCAGTGCTTAAACACTATGCAAACACCCTGCGCAGATAAGCAAATGCATGTGAAACTGTGTGGGTAAGCTGTCGTCGAAGGCAAGCAAGCGCAGAGAGAGAGCAGCGCTGGAGAGGGTGGCTGCGGTCCTGGCATGGTGCGTGTTCCCCGTGATACCAGCTGGCCCTCTCCTGCTAAGTGAGTGCTACTGGCTCGATGCCGTCCCACAGCCCAGGTACGCTTCAGGGCTCTTCAAAGGGATAAAGATGTATTTTTAACTTCAGGCAGTTGCCTTTTTTTGTGCGGTGCTTTTTTCTTCTTGTAGCTCTGGAAGTGGCAGGTTGTTTTTAAGCTCCTCTGTTTCTCAGCCATCTCGGCGAAGGTGCCTAGAGGTCTCAAACCATTCCCGAAAATTTCAGTGCTGGAAGTTGGTAGACGCTTTTGAAAATGTTGGCGAGACTGTGCAGCTCCCTACAGATGTTAGCTGATGGCCATTTCAACACGCTTTCACCTCAGCCAAGTCCTCGCCCCATTGAAGCCAATGGGAATTTTCCTTGAAAAAGGCCATAAAGAAATCATTTTCTTGGCATGGAGAGAGGTGTTTCATGGGCCTCACATCAGTGTTCAGGAGAACTTTAGCTATCTGCTTTGATTCCTGCCACACTTGTCCCACCCTGCAGAAAGCCCTCTACCTTTTGATCCAAAATAGCACAGATGATGTTTTCCACATGCCATAGGAAAATGGAAGAACTATAAAACTTAATTGTTTTGGAGTTTGGCACCATTCTGTTCACAGATATATTTAGCGTGAATTGAAATTGGTCAGCAAAAGGGCGTTTGCCAGGATGACAAACGGATTAGGGTTGTGTGTCTGAGGCAACTGCATACCTGCCCATCCCATGCCGGTAGGGTTGATGGGTGGCTTAATTGGTTCATGGATAGTCATAAGCAAGCAAGCACAACTTGCTTCTTTTGAACAGTGTTAAAAAGCATTACCTGGCTGTAAAAAGCATTGTTTGGCTCTTGGCATGCTCTGCGTTCTCCCAGCCTTGAGGCTTGATGTCTCCAGTCTTGTCGTTGCTACCCAGCCCATTTGCTCTTCAAAATGTGGTTCATCACACCTGATGCTCAGCCACCTTCCGTGCATGCAGCTCATCCATGAAGGAGACACCGGTGCTTCACACATGTGGCCAACCTCTTCTGTCACATCTCCCTTCCCCAGTGATTGAGCCATCCCTGCAAGCCCCAGGCTAGGAGAGCTCCTCCTAAAAGCAGCACCGGATTGGGAGAGGGAAACGTTGTGATGGGGCTCCAGCATCAGCCCCAGGTGGATCCATCCAGCTTGGCAGCAGGGCAAGGGTATGGCTTACCATCGCTGGCTTGGCCATGGAGAGGAGAGCTTGCAGTCGACAGCAGCTAGATCTTCTTAGTCTCTGCTCCTGTGATGCTGCTGGGGAGCCAAGACCAGTCTCTCTTGTCCCTGGGTGTGTTCATGCATATGGGCTTGCACACTCTGCTCCTGTCGGTCGTTTTCTTTGGGCTGATATTTGTTAGCATTGGAAAGTGAGAAAAATGAGCAAAAATATTATCAGAAGCAGGTTTTGTGAATGAATCAGCCGGCAAGAGGCTTACCAGCTCGACTTCATTTACTAGTGCAGTGCTTATTTGGGCAGATGTCTATGTATTTTAGTTGGAGGCAGGAAGGAGTGAGAATCGATGGGGGAAGGCACCGCTTCCAGTTTGCTGCTTTGCCATCAGTTTGTACCATAGGTTTTCTGAATGAAGCGGGGGACTGCAACGTGTCTGAGATGCTGCACTGCTGCTGTGCTCCTTCTTCTGCTGTTGTTGACAGCTTGGTGGGACACCAAGTGGAGGAGCACAAAAGACACCAGAAGGCTAAAACCCTCCTAGGCAGCTCTTTGAGGGTCAGAGCCTGGCCAGCCTTGCCCGTCTCTTGCATGGTGCTTTTTCATTTCATCCTGTCTGAAGGATGGCCTCATGGCCTTCTCTCTTCTCACTGTGTGTTTCCAATTAACTGGGAGACTGGTGTATAAACAGAAGATTCCTGCTCAAAATATTCCTTGTCCGGCTCCTAGGATGACGGCCAGATGGCAATCGCCAGGCAGCAGCCCAGACTTTGAGCTCGCTCATCTGGCTATCAAAGCTGGTCCCGGTTCTCATCTGGAACCAGTACTGAGGAAAGTCATGGACTTCGCCAGATTGGTTTTGCCCCATGTTTGCTTTTCAGTTGCTACCTAAGCAGCTAAGAACCTGCAGACCAAACGCATTGAGTGTTTCTGGGAAGTGGGACGATCCCAGTATTGGGAGATCTGAGGCCAAAATGGTGAGGAAGTTCAAAAGGATATTGGACAAATCCACTGAGGTATGGGTCTGGCGGTGGCTTTTGAATCCTGTGGGTCAGATGAAGTCTCCAGCCATGAAAGTGCTTTTACTGCCGGTCTGCAGCACAGATTGGGCATGGTCCTGATGTGTGTCCCTAAGCTGCTGCTGCTGCTCACTTGTGGATAGCACACTGGGCGGGGGTGGCTCTGTGATCCAGCCTACTTGGGCTGTTCTCTTGCCATCAGTCTGCAAGCAGCTGCACATTTGCTGAGTAGATTCAGACGAAGCTCTGCTTGTGATTTCCCTTCTGTGAGCCTCAGATTGTAACACCTGAAAAGACCTTGGAAAGCTGTGGCAGAAGTAAAACACTTGCTATGATGACTTTTCACTCTCTGTGATGACAGTAGAGCTATGGTCTGACAAAACGTCACAATGCAGCTTCTGAAGGAAAGGAAATGTTATCTGTAAATATGCTCTGTACTTGGTTTTCCAAGAAGCAGCAGAGATCCATAAATTAAGCATTGTTACACAAGCTAAAGCATTGCTTGCCCTCTATCATGCAATTTGATGTGATTTCTTTACTTCTGTGTAAGTGTCTGAGTTTCAGAGTGCTGGAAAGCTGAAGTCAGAGGTGCCAGAGAGAATGCTGATGTTGGGAGGCTGGGTGCTCCTGTTCCCCCTTGGCATATGCTAAAAGACACTTCGTGTTTGTCACCACTGTAGGACCAGAAGGCCTGGTCTGTCACAAGTGGGACATGTGGAGCTGCTGAAAGCCTCCTGTATACAGAGATGTACTTAGCCTGGGTTAAGAGGTTGATGTGTGTGCGTGGATTGACTCATAATTTGGGCTGGAAAGAACCTCTGGAGGTCTTGGTCCAAGGCCCTGCTTAAAGCAGGGCTAGCTTCAATGTTAGATCCAGCTACAGTGTTAGATGTGCTTACTCAGCCAGATCCGACCAGGCACCAAGGAGGGGTCAGCTGTCACCTTCTGGGCTGCTGGAGCAAGCAGGAGGAATTGAGATCTGTCCTCACTGGCCCCACAAAATCCAAAGGGACTGGTGTCTGCAGCATTGTGACCATCATGTCCTGCTTTGGCAAGGATTGCTCTCGGAAATGGCACCCAGTGAACTGAGAAAATGCAGAAAGTAGTGAGTCGAGGAGGTGGGAAAAGTCCATTGATTATCCCCAGATTTCTGCTAACTAGTTTTGAAATGGCTGATTTAGCTGGGGGTCTTGTGGCTTCCAGCAGTGGCAGAGCTGAGCCCAGGACTTATGGGGCTGTTTCACCGTCAGCAGAAGTGGCCAAATGCAGAAGTAGGTAGAGGCTAAATGAATAATGCACTGTATGACAAACGATGTGAAAGATGATTTGGCAAGGACGATCACTGAAATGGCAGGTTCTCTGAGGGAAATTAGGGTAGCCATAAAACAGAGGCAAGGTATTTTTGAAAGCAGGCCTGAGAATTTATTTTAGCACATTAATATTGAGTAAATATTCCTGGAGATACTCTGGGGGATGATAGATGGACTCAAGGTATTGTTACTAATCACTGTGGTTTTAAGTTTTGTAGCTGAAGTACACTTGGCATCCCTAACCTAACTGGACTTCTGATGGGAAAATTACATTCTTCGGGAAGTAATTTAGAAGGTCAAAGAAAAACCAGAAAGAAGTTCTCCAGCAGTGATTTCTCTTGCTCTCTAAACCATCTTTTAGTGTGGTAATAACTCCAGAATGAAAGGATCTATTCTCACCTTCCAGATGAAAGGGCTAATGCAATTTAAAATTTTTGCATGCAAAGATTTTATGGCTTTGTAACCATCCTTGCTTGAAAGCGATCCAGGGTGGGATGAACAAGCGAGAGAGCGCCTGCCTGAGCTTGACCCTTTCCTTGTCTGCCCTGTCCCGTGCAGATAATGGCGATGACCGGTCTGAGAGCAGCCTTGCTGAGAACCACGTGGACGGCACCACGGGGATCCTGAGCGGAGCCGGTGGGAGGAAGCCCATGAAGACGGGCATGAAGGAGCTGGCGGTTATGAGGGAGAAGGTGAACGAGCAGCAGCGGCAGATGGGCAAAGTCGGCAAGCCCCATCACAACCACGAGGACTCGAAGAAGTCGCGGCTGTCGACGGGCAGGGTGAGAGGGCAGGGAGTGTGCGGAGCTAATGGAGGCAGATGTGGACTTGCTGGGAAATACTGAATGCAAAGCCTGAGTGACATCTGCAGCAAACTGTCTGAAAAAGAAAAGTAGAAAGAAAAAAGGGAGGAGAAGGGGAGAGGAAAAAAAGGAAAAGCAAACGTTTGTTTTGGCCTGAAGTTGGGGCCGAACACTCCGTCTGATGAACTTTGATGTGCTGGCGAGCAGGCGTTATTTGCATTGCAGCTGCACCTCCTGACAGCAGAGTCGGGGAAGGGGGGTCCTGCTGGCTTGACACCCACCTCCGCAGGGGTGCGAGCGTGCCCTTCGCCCGCGGACCGGCTTTCTTACACCTTTTTTCCCGAAGCCGGTGCTAGGGATGGCCCAAGGGGATTTGGGGGGGGGTGAGAGGGTGTCGGCCTGCTGCAGGGCAGCCCCAGTCCAGGTTAGGGGGGGTCCAGAGCCCCCGAGGATGGGCTGTGGGGCTGTCACATAGCAGGGAGAGTGCTCGGAGTCCTCCCTGTCCCGCTGTCCCCTGTCCCTGTCTCTCTGCCCTCCGGTCCTTGGCCATGGTTTCCCTCTAGTGGGCAGCTTGGCCAAGGCAACCGGATAGGATGCGGGTGGAAAGCCACCCCAAAAGGTGAGTAATACATATCTTTGTAAACATATAGTGTATTTATATCTGGGGAGTGCAGGGACAGAAAGGGGCTTTAAAGGAGAGCCCTCATCCGCTCCAAGGAACAGGCAAAGCAGAGGTTCAAGATAAGGTGCAGGCACTGTCAACTTAAAATGCTCCCACACTGCTGCTGCTCCTTTGGGAAAAAAACCCCAGCAACTGCAAAAGTAGAGAGGTGTGGTCTCGCTCCGGGTCACATGAGGCATAATTCAACCAGTCTGGCTTGGCCGGGAGCCCTGGCTGGGGTATGCTTTGGAGCCGGAGAGATGCCTCCAGAGGCTTTCTTTGCTGGGTACTCTCGTTCATGGGGCTTCCCCTCTGCATCCATGGGGTCTCTCATGCTTGGAGTTGACCTTCTTGGCCAACACTGCATCACAGGTGTGGGATCTGCGCTGTGCTTATGGAAACCCTCCTGATCTGTCTGGATTAGTCCTGCTTCACGTCACTTGTCACCATCAGTTGGACCCATGGAAGGATCTCTGAGGCTTCTCCTCCTCTGTGCCTCCAGGGCCTGTGACCTGCTGTCATATTGGCTCTTGGCCATGTGAGGCACATGGGACAGACATGCACGTCTCCCCACATGCATCGCTGCACATCTGCATTTGTGGATGTGCCTTTGGGTGCCTGCAGGTGAAGTCAGCAGCAGGGCCTGGTGGCAAACCTGTGTCCTGAGGAGGTGCACACCGATGTCCGTCCTTACTGGTGTTTTTGTTGTCCAAAGTGTTGATACTGTGAATGGTCCCATTTTCCTGATGTTTTGTTTGTTTGTTTTCTGCTTTCTGGGCTCTTTTCAGACCCCTTGTCAGCAGGAGCTGGATCAGGTCCTGGAACGCATCTCCACTATGCGGCTGCCAGATGAGCGAGGTCCCCTGGAGCACCTCTACTCCCTCCACATCCCCAACTGTGACAAGCATGGCTTGTACAATCTCAAACAGGCAAGTGGGGAGACCCAGAGCCCCAGGGCTGGCTGCAATCCCAGCAGCGGCCCTCAGCTCAACACGTGTCCCCCCATGCACAGTCATGGGGACACGTAGTGGCTCAGGGCTGGGCTGATGTCATGCACATCGTGTGGTGTAAACAGCAAAAATCACACGTGGCATGGACCGGTCTAGTAACGCCCAGGTGCATCTGCAGCCACGGGCTAGCAAGTGGAGATGTGAGACCCACATCCACACGGGGCTGCGGGCAGCCCAGAGAGGGAGAATCTGTTTAGTTCAGAGCCCCTTCTTCCCCACGAGAGCTGCTTATCTGTCTGGGTCTGTTTTCATGTGCTTTGAGCCAAGTCTTGTCTTGACTGGGCCCCACTATAGGGGAAAAGCAGAGAGGGGCTGAATGCTGGCCAGTCCTGCAGACAAAGCAGAAAGCACTTCTGGTGTCAGGAAGGTTTCTGCTGTGCTTTACTGGTTTTTCTCCACATATCAAGTCTGGTCCCACAGCTCCAGGAGGGATTCCTTGGAGGTGAGGTGGGGGCTGGGGTGCAGCACCGGAAAGTATTTACAGGACCCAAAAGGACTCAAACGACTTAATATGTGTCTGAATTCTGACTTCCTGGCTTCATTCATGCAAAACCAGCAGGTGCCAGCGGCTGAGGCATGGGCAAAAAAAAACGCTAGGGAAAACCTCTTGGGCAGCAAAACACCAGCTTGACCAGGGTTGACTGGCAGCCATGTGTGTATAGAACCTGGATATAAGCACCCCTTACAGCTATGTGTAACGGAGCCTTTGGAGAGGCCCCTAGAAAACCTGCTGTTTTCATGGCTAAGTCTTTTTCTCAGGGCTACTTCTATCCCTTGATTAGGAGCATTAAGAACATTAAAAAGAAAAGCATTAAAAAAAGTAGGATGCTCTGAGATAATTTCCCTCTGTCCCTTCTCTCATCGCTGTCCCGCTTGGACGCCCACCCTCCGCCTCCCACTGAAGCACCCCATGGGCTGGCTGCATCCCCCAGCACGAGCACACGTGGAAGGGGTGCGTGGAGTAGAGCTGGCAAATTCCCTGTAAGGAGATGAGCTGTGTCTGGGGACCGAGCCTGGGCAATGTAGTGACACATCCTGTGCTACTAAAAGAAAAAAGAGACAGTCCCTGCTGCTCCTTGTGCCTGGGAAACAAGTCAGCCTGCACTGAAGGGCGGGCATGGGTGACACACTGGTCGCTGCTGCGGAAAATAAGAGAGGGGACAAAAATTGCTTTCTCTTCTCCCCCTGACCCTGCCCTGGCTAAGGGCAAACAAGGCAAATACAAAGCGATACCCTTTCCCTGCATCTGGGTTTGCAGAGCTGAGCATCAGCTCCTTCTCATTTTCTGGAAATCAGATGCCAACAAAAGCATTCCCAGTTGCTCCCACCTCCCGTGGGCCAGCACTCGGGCAGAGGGTGCGTGGATACACTCTCCTTCTGGGAAGGCTTTTTTTTCCCCCCCCCTCTTTTTTTTGTGCTTTTTATTCCCATGAACAAAGCTGCATTTTGACCTCAGTCCAGCTGCAGAAAATGGCTTGAATTCAGCTTTACAGAGTGCGCGCAGAGCCCGGCCTGCTGGAGTAAACTCTGCGTCTCCCACTGCACCCTATTCAGAGATGTGTCTGCTGGGGCTGGAAGGATGAGCATCAGGTTCAAAGTGCCTGCAGCCCTGCCAGGGCAAGAGGTGGATGATAACCACTGGGGCAAGAAACTTGTCTCTAACCAGCGCAGGCTTGGGGAGGGCAGGGTCCAGGCCCAGATGCACCACGGTCCCTATCTCTGTGCTGGGACCCCACAGTGAGACCCTGTGTTCGGAAACATGTTTGGGTCTGGCTGTGGGGGCCTTGCTCTCATGTTTCGGTTTGTTTAGCCCGATTTTCAGGTGAGAAGCTTACGCAGCTCCTCTGACAGTCTGTCTCATCCCTCTTCCCCCAGGGATTTTTGACTCTGTGGATGCTTTCATCCACAGTTGACAAAGAGCAATGTGGTTCGTTAAAATTAGCTGCTTGGTCGCTGGCACGGACCTGGGGTGTCTGAGTGCAGCATCCCTGACTCTTGCCTAAATCCAAGCCAGTGCTAAATAGCTGGAGAAACCCCAGCTCTGCCCGAGTTCGAGCTTGGGGTTGGGAAGGGGGTTTTGTCCCCCTGTTTCCTCAGCTGATGCCTGCCCTGTCTCTCTCTGTGCAGTGCAAGATGTCGGTGAATGGGCAGCGCGGCGAGTGCTGGTGTGTGGACCCCATCCACGGGAAGGTGATCCAGGGTGCACCCACCATCCGTGGGGACCCTGAGTGCCACCTCTTCTACACAGCCCATGAGCAGGAGGACCGGGGAGCACATGCCCTGCGGAGCCAGTAGACGGACGTGATCCTGCTCGCTGGAGGTGGCTCGCCATGGCCCCAGTGCTGGATTTTACATGGGTTTCAGCATGTCTCTTTAGGCTCTGGAAGAGACTGGGGTTGGGTCCTGCATGCTGCCCTCCTTCCCCTGCTGCCCAGCTCCTGGGGAGGGGAGGGACGACGGGAGGGGAAGGGCGGTGGGGGGTTGCAAGGAGAAGGGACTGCTTTCCTATAGTCTTTCACCCAATGTAAGCCAGAGAACTGGTCTTTTTTGCTCCTCACGCTGCGGCCCTGCCCTCCCTGCTGCTTCGTGGCATCTTCCCGCACCCTCCAGCACGGAGCGCAGTGTGCTCCTCGGCACCTCCTGGGGGGCAAAACCCCTCACCGTGGGCAGGAGGGGAACAAAAAACAAAGGAAAAAAAAAACCCAAACCCGCCCTTTCCCCCTCTTTCCCTCCCTTCCCCGAGACCAAAGACTGTAAATACTGTGTTGCCTGCCTCTTGCGTCCTGCCAGTCCCCTGTGCCCCAGCCCAGCCATCGGTCCTGGCATGGGATGCTGTGTGGGAGGGAGGGAAGGAGGAAAGCCCCCTGCTTCCCAGCTGGGAACATGCCAGTGGGGTCAGGATGCATCCCTCAAAGTCATCAGCGAGGGAAAGGGCTAAGGATGAGGCACACCCCACACCCCTCCCCAAACACCCCTGGGTGCTTCCCTTCCTGGCCCTGGGGCACAGCCAGCCCTGCAGGGACCTGGCTCCAGCCGCTGGTCCAGGAGGACGGGGCCTTTGGGTGGCGGCAAAGCTAAACGCTTGGTTTTCCAGGGGGATTGAAGGGCTATTGCCCAGTATTTCTTAGGATCAGCTTCATCTGAGGGAGCTAAAGTGAACTTGCTGGGGCTGGGTGAAAGTATGCCTGTGTAGATTTAGGAGAAGAAGCCAGGGAGTGTCTCTCTCACTCTCTCTCTCTCTCTCATTCGTTCTTTCTTTGTTTCTAGATAGGAAAAAACCCATCTAAAACCTGCACTCCCAAGCAGCTGCCCTTGTCCCTCCATTTTTGCTTGGGACTGGAGTGAGCATCTGCTTTCAGCACACACTTTTTTTTTTTTTTTGTAAGTAAATTACAGTATATATCTGGCTTTGTAAAGGCCCTGATACACACACCCCTCTCTGCCCCCACACACGTTTGTATAGATTAAATCCCAGCAATTCCAGGCGCTCTGAGAGGTTTTGCGCTGGCCATGCCGCTCTAAGGAGAGATGTTTCTCTGCTGTTATTTCACCTGTTGATTTCTTTCTGTACAGAACACACCAATGCTGAGAATAAATAACTTCCCCATCGCCTAAGCAAGAAGATTTTATTATTTTTTTCCCACTCTTCTCTTTTTTTGCTTTTTAATATGGATACTATTTGCGGAGCAATTGCAAAAATCCTCTCCTTGCAGTAAAAGTCTTGGGCTTTCCTTAAATGAAATCAAGGGAGGGTGGGAAATAAAGCACCTCCTAATTTCTGGCAAAATTTTTCCTCTTCTGATTAGCAAACATCGTCCACATCGTTAGGTTGAACAGGGTGGAGGAAGGGGATTCCCTGGCAAGCGCAGGGTTGGGCTGGGAGCACCCTGTGCCTGCACTGCAAGAGCCAGGCAGCAAAGCTGTCTGCCCACAGCCGTGACCAGCCCCTGGTAGCTGCTGGCACACCCCAGAAACACCATAAGGTGCTGGAGAGACACCGCATCGGGGTCCCCACTGCTGCTACCCCCCCCCCCC
>Ga0065711_1039303_pt1 | contig 17952 bp, 13 predicted proteins | sample Hoacrofraction12_FD_59098 | JGI IMG/M metagenome (GOLD analysis project Ga0065711, IMG submission 59098) | Hoatzin crop microbial communities from Cojedes, Venezuela - Epithelial fraction 12 v2 (version 2) | ecosystem: Host-associated > Birds > Digestive system > Esophagus > Crop | place...
CCCGGGGAGGTTGTGGAGTCTCCTTCTCTGGAGATATTCAAGACCCGCCTGGACAAGGTCCTATGCAGCCTGCTGTAGGTGACCCTGCTTCGGCAGGGGGGTTGAACTAGATGACCCACAGAGGTCCCTTCCAACCACTAACATTCTGTGATTCTGTGATAAAAGAACGCTTTATTTGGGTTTCCTGTACACTTAATCTTGGAGGGTTAAAATGAAGAGTGAGGAACTTGGATTTTTTTTTTTCCCTTTCAGGAGCTTAGTCCCTTTCTGGGATTTTGAAAACAAGCCTTTGGATTCTTCACCTTCTGTCAGAATATGGAGGTTCCCTGGAAGGTCTATTGGAACATCCCACCAATGATCTACTCTTTTCTCAGTTACCCAGAAACACATCTAACATTTGGTGAGCTACTGTTTGGCGAAAAACAAGAAAATTGAGGCCAATACCCATTTGGCTGGATTACAGAGCTGCGAAAGTTATCAAACGAACTCACAGTTGATGTTCAATGAATCCATTTTGGTCAAGAAAGCGTGACTGAGATCTTTCATTACAATTCTGTCCCCACAGTGCAATGTAGTGTGATTCACATACCAATGCGTTGAGATCTACACTGTTTTGTTGAATGATTTTAACTGCTTCTGGAGACAGAACAGTCACATACAAAAGACACAGAATTGTGACTCGCAATTGGAGTTCAGTTCCCAGCTTGTCTATCAGTCAGAGTGAACTGCCCTTGAGAATGTTATATTTCATTAAGTACTAGTTTTCCATTAGCTTTTTTATCTGTTAAGATGTAAATTAAGAGAACATTGCTATGTGTCTGTGCAATACTTCATGTAAACCAGCACCAGTGCAGAATAGGGATGGCAAAAGTTGTTTCTGCTTGTAATATCAGCTCATTCCTCTTAAGAGCAATCTAAAATGAGCAATGTGGTCAGAAATGATACACACAAAAATGGGAACACTACACACTGTTTCAGATATAACTTAAAGAGTTTCTTGGTGCTTACTTTCACAATTCTGTTCTTTTTTTGCACTGTATACATGGCAGAGTTCAAAGATTTCTTGTTTCAATGTGATATCAGGAAAGGATTGATCAATAATTCTGTGTATACTCTGTCAGTGATGTGTTCCAGTGCTTAAGTTTGAGTTTAAAAATATCAGGCAAAGAAGAGTGATTAGCTATTAGAAATGGAAATAGTTGGGGTTTTTATTTCTGTTCTTCAGTCGCTGGCCATGCCTTTGCATGTAACACCATTACCACATGCTGACTTATAATCCTTGTTGTACTTTCTTATTTGAACACTTTAAATAATTTGATCCACTTACAGCTGATCCACAAATTCTTTGCTACTAAAACATACCCTGATCTCAAGTACTCAAGTTAAAGACTTAGATTCTGATGCACCCAAAATTGCTTGTTGCTCTCTTTTAAAGAGTGTTCTTAAAAGGCTTTGTTGTCTTTTGTAACTATTTATCATGCCCATGTGCCAGAACTGACTCTCAGTCCACTGCCTGCTTCACCAGCAAATTCTGATTCTCTGCACAAAACGAGTGTGCATTGTTATTGCAAAAGGGTATAACAGAAATAATGAGAGCATACATTGATCTCGTAGATTAATGACCCAAGATTAATGAATCATGGTACGGTACTGGTAAAAGACATACAAAAGGAATGTGCTGTAACTACTTTCTTTAAAGGTCCTCTAAATTTTAAGGGCAAATATTGTTCATCTGTTGTCCTGACTTCACAGAATTGACTACTTTAAACTTCAGTCTTCTTCTTGCCATTTCCCAAAATAAAGTGCTGAATCTAACAGAGATGATTTATTTTCTAAGTTATTAATTTTTTTCAACATCACTGGTCATATTACAGAATATAAACAGTTTGTCTTATCATGGTGCAAACATATTACTTTTTCCGTTTGAAGTCCTAAAACTGCAACACATCGCTATATATTGTCAATTTCACTTGCCAAATGGTAGCAACAGGAATAATATTCACTTATTTCTCTGAAGATTTGGTTTTGAATGAGTTATAGGCCTCTCTGTGGACAGGAAGCAAGAGCTTAAAGGTAGCATACAGAAATTTAGATCCATTTAACAGTCATCCCATGAAGATGCCTTTACTGAGGACAAGTGTTTCTACACACATGCCTGGAGCTTGCCAGTTCTAATATGACTGAGCAACTGATTTCTACCCAATGCCTATGTATCTACCTTGAGTGGCAAAGTCAGATGTGTCTTCTCAGAGGGCAAATAATGTTGTTTTACGTACTGCGATAGAGGCTGTTGCTTTCTCTGTAGTCTTGAGGAGAAGAGACAGCATTCCCTCCTGCCCAAAGGATAGTATAGTTCTGCCTGTGTCTGGTGATTTTTAAATCCCCACTTTTCAAGTTCAAGCGTACATATGTTATGTTGTTTGTGCTGGCCTTTTGTGTGTCATTGTGTGGCTGCATGTGCTAGCCACAAAGTTTAGGGCTCATTGGCCAGCAGAAGGAGGATGCCACAGATGGAGTTGAATTGATGTGAAAGAGTGAAGATGCTCTTCTGAGAGGGAGCCTTATCCTAGAGAAATTTGTTCCTGCTCTTTAATACCTCCCTTGATTTTTGACTAATGTGTGCTTATATAAAATACAGCCACATCAGGGGATGACCTAGGAAACAACCACAAACTGCAGCATGAGGCAAAAAAAAAAGAAAAGACACAAGGTATAGGAAAAGTGTGTTTGAATCCTTTTGGGTAACAAAGCCTATTCTTTTATTTGACACAGGTTTTCCCAATGAAATTGTTGCCTTTAGATAATTTCATAAAACAATATTCCTCTTTCAGCTGTTTTTTAAACAGAAACACATTCATAACAAGAGTTTATAGGGTATTCTTCTGGGCACAGGAAGAGTGGGTTACTACTCATCCATGTCTTCAGCACTTATCCTATTATGTAGCTCCAAGTGCTCAAATGACTTTTTGCTTAGAGTGCAGAGCACACCTTACTTTCAACCATAAGTTGGTTAAAAATCAGGAGTATTTCATTCAAGGCTCCTAGGGAATTTTCAGGCACCTAAGACCAACTCTGGGCCGTCATCTTTCTGGTGAGCAGATACACATTCAACTAAGTGCAAAGTGTTCAGCTGCCCGTCTTTGAGTGGGAAATGCACAGTTGCGCTCCTGCACATTGGCAGGGTAATGTACCCATGGGAATCTAAATTTTCCATTACCTCTTATATCCTTTTAGCTTGCTTTTGTGCTTTGCAGTGTCATAGATTTAGGAAGCAAAACCATGGAACAGCTGTAGAGCCAGTCTAATTAAATACCACATATACTGTCACTTCTCTTCTAACAGTACAATTAAACAGGAGTTAAAATTTGCAACATGTTGACATTTTATCAGTTAAAGATAGATGGGAAAGATGGAAGAAACAAATAAAAGCTTTTGTGATGTCAGTTAGTTTTATGAGGTTACTCAGAAATGTGGCTTCTTACATCCAAGATACAAGGAATTTAGTGTCTTATTCTTTTCTTTTTTTAATGTACACAGTTCAATAGACATTTGTATTCTAGTATGGCTTTTCATTCTATATGTTGGTTAACTGCTATGTTTTTCCAGCTGTTGCTTTGGAAAAATAATTACAATTCAGTCAAGCAAATGCACGAAGGTGGGTTCTACAGTTTGGTAAATTCTCTAGTGCAGCTTCTGAAGAAAGATTTTTACTTCATTTAGACAGGATTAAATTCTCTTCCTGCTTTACTCTCACTATGAGTCTGTGTCTTTGTGGTATAATTTAGAGTATGAATACTGGTACACAGTATCTCTGCAGGATTTGCCACAGAGGTGACACGTTCTCCTCTTAGCAGGTGACACCATAGAGATGACATATTTTCCACCAGCAAATACCTAAGGGAAACTCGTAATTAACAAGCCTTCCATGATCAACATGGTTGCTATAGTTTACTTACAGTTAAATTTTGCATTTCTCAGCAGTACCCTGCAGCCAAATAGGGGTACTGATACGTATTTCTAAGCATTCCTATTTATTTTTCCTCAGGCATTAAGACCATGGGAAAGAAGAGGATGCAGAGGTTATTCTTTGAGTTGTTTCTGGGAAGAGGAAGATGCTGCCAGTTTAGAGGGGGGGAGGAAAACACTCAAATAATGAAAACATATAAAATTAGAGATGTAATATATTTAAATGACTGTAGAAAGTATTTCAGCTTATCAGTCTGCAAATCATATAACTGTCTTATTCAATGTAAGTATAGGATAAACTGAAACAGAGGAAGTATGTAAGCATACCTAACTGACTTTGAATTGCTGAAGAAGTTGAAGCAGCACACATATTCAAAAAGAACTAGATATTAGAAAGACTGTAGTAAGTGTTGTATGGCATTCAGAGCTATCACACTGAGGGAATCAGAGAAAATTCCAGTGCTCATTGCTTGCAGTGGTACAGAAACAATTTACTCTAACCGGTGGTTCACTTCAGACTATATGCTTAAATTTTTTTGTTTCTGTGGACTTCAAAGTTGAGATTCTTTTCTACCTTTTGCCTGGGAGAAAGGGAAGGGAGAGCAATTGTGAACTTTGGACTGCTGAGAAGTTTGCTTTTTGCTTGCAAAGAATAGCTAAGATATTTATCTCACAGATCTCACCAATGTTATTTATTGTCTGATTATAGGATCGTTATAGTTTTTAACTTGCTATGTTTCTCTGTAAACTTTGCCTTTAAAAATTCCTGTTTAGACTTAGAAGTAGACAGTTCTTGATTTCCACCCACTAACAATTTTGAAATATTGTTAGTGTCTTCTATGTGAAGAAAGAAATGAAGAACACTATAGAGGGATGTTAGCAGGAGTCAAGAAATATTAAGCAGCCAACTTACCTTGTCAGGTTAGTTCCATTTCCTCTAAAATGGAAACAGTAGGTCAAACAGGCTTTTCTTTCATCCCCATATTAAAGCCACAGACGCAGATGGAACGCTGGCTTAGACAGAGGTGATATTCTACATTGCAGTGAAGGAATGGAAAGCTCATTTGTCTCAATTCTGTGAGGTCCACACTATCTTGTCCATTTTCAGCTCTCGAGATCCATCTCCACCTGTAAAAAATAGTGTTTCAATATTTCCCACAGCCAGAACAATCTTTGCAGTGAGTATGACTTTAGGAAGGCATACAAAAGCTCAAAACTCTTCCCCAAGAGCAAAGCAATCCTTGGGTTCCTAGATGTAGATGTGATTTGCCTTTTAAGTCTGCACAAGGCATTGACAAAATACTCTCACAGATCTGGACCAGCATGTTATTTCTCTTCAGTAAACAGACTCATCTACAAAACTTTTTCTGCCAGAACTGATACCCAGAGTATCAATATGCATCACACATGCATATATGTATATGCATATACACGTATGTATTTCAAACCCCAAACATTAAAACCGAACACTTTCACCTTATTTTCCTCCTGTGATATCCAACCAAATTTCAGCTGGCACAATCATATACTATTTCCAGCTTCAGAGATTAATTCTTCCACCCTCATTTGATGACACTGGTCCTGAATAGTCGAATATGGAAAAAGGTACCTCAGTTTGTGAGATTGTGCTTTACTTTACCATATATGCCCTTCACGTAGGGGAAAATTTTGCCTGGCATATTTCTGTTTGAGTTCGTTCCTACTCTACTGAAGACAGATATTCTTTACAATTCTATGAATTTCCTCAAATCAAAATTTCTTTTACTGTAACATTGTAATTGTTCCTGAGCTTTGTGGTGAGTGTCTCACTGCTCTGCAGTGTCTACTTCTTTGTCTTTTTTTACTGTCATACATAATTATAATAGAAACCATGATTCTAACCACATACTAATCTGAACTGAACCAAAAGAAAGTCAAATTATGAAGAAACTATATTTTATTCTCTGAGATCATAGAATCATAGAATCATAAAACGCTTTGGGTTGGAAGGCACCTTTAGAGGTCACCTAGTCCAACCCCCTTCTGTGAGCAGGGATATTTTCAACTAGACCAGGTTGCTCAAAGCCCTGTCCAACCTGGCTTTGAATGTGTGCAGGGATGGGGACTCCACTACCTCTCTGGGCAATCTGTTCCAGTGTTTCACCACTCTTACGGTAAAAAATTTCTTGCTTATATCTAGTCTAAGTCTATCCTTCCTCAGTTTAAAGCCATTACTCCTTGTCCTATCACAACAAGCCCTACTGAAAATATTTTCCCCATCTTTCCCGTAGGTGCCCTTTAAGTACTGAAAGGCTGTTATAAGGTCTCCCAGCAGCCTTCTCTTCTCCAGGCTGAACAGCCCCAGGGCTCTTTCAGCTTGTCATCGTAGGGGACGCGGTCCAGCCCTTGGATTATTTTTGTGCCCCTCGTCTGGATCCACTCCAACAGATCAACGTCCTTCTTGTGCTGAGGGCTCCGGAGCTGGATGAAGGACTCCAGGTGGGGTCTCCCCAGAGCAGAGTAGAGGGGCAGAATCACCTCCCTTGACCTGCTGGCCACGCTTCTTTTGTTGCAGCCCAGGACACAGGTGGTCTTCTGGGCTGTGAGCACACATTGTTGGCTCATGTTAACCTTTTCATCCACGAGTACTCCCAGGTCCTTCTCAGCAGTGCTGCTCTCAATCCTTTCATCCACCAGCCTGTATTGATAGCAGGGGTTGCCCCGACCCAGGTGGAGGACCTTGCACTTGGCCTTGTTAAATCTGATGAGGTTCACACAGGCCCACTTCTTGAGTTTGTCCAGATCCCTCTGGATGGCATCCCATCTCTCAAGCATGTTGACCGCACCACTCAGCTTGGTGTCATCTGCAGACTTGCTGAGGGTGCACTCGATCTCACTAAGTCATTGATGAAAATGTTAAACAGCACCAGTCCCAGTATGGACCCCTGAGGGACACCACTTGTCACTGACATCCATTTGGACATCGAGCCATTGACCACTACCCTCTGGCTGAGACCTTCCAACTAATTCCTTAGCCACCTGACAGTCCACCCATCAAATCTGTATTTCTCCAATTCAGAGAGAAGGATGCTGTGGGGGACTGTGTCAAAGGCTTTACAGAACTCCAGGTAGATCACATCCATAGCTCTTCCATCGTCTACTGATCTAGTCACGACATCATGGAAAGCCACTGGGTTGGTCAGGCAGGACTTGCCCTTGGTGAAGCCATGCTGCCTGTCTCTAATCACCTCCCTGTCCTCCATGTGTCTTAGCATAGCTGCTAGGAGAATCTTCTCCGTGATCTTCCCAGGCACAGATGTGAGGCTGAGAGGTCAGTAGTTCCCAGGGTCCTCCTTCCTACCCTTTTTAAAACTGGACACAATGTTTCCCTTTTTACAGTCACCAGGAACTTCACCTGACTGCCACGATTTTTCAAATATGATGGAGAGTGTCTTGGCAACTACATCAGCCAGTTCCCTCAGGACTCTGGGATGCATCTCATCAGGTCCCATAGAAGTTTGTATGTTCAGGTTCCTCAGGTAGTCCTGAACCTGGTCTTCCTTTACAGTGGGAGAAGCTTTACCCCCCTGGTCCCCATCTTGCAGTCCTTCAGCTGGGGAGGGGTGAGGAGAGAGGTTGTCAGTGAAGACTGAGGCAAAAAGGATAAAGACGCCATCTTCATTTGTGGACTGCAGGACATGTAGCAATAATTATTTCCATAGAAAAGCTATGCCTGTTAATCAACAGGTGGCTTGAGTGAAGTTTTGCCTCATCTGAAAAGTTACTTTGGAAAACTACTTTGGAAAAAAAACTATGGAAGCTGATAGGTTGCCTTTTTAATAGAACATTAAAATACCAGTAAAATTTATCCATCTACAATTTTGAAGTCAGTGACAGCTGAATCAGTTACAATAAGAATCTGTTCTGAGAAAGATGTTAAAAATATGAAGTGAACACAATAAAAATCAAACTTTTTCCAAAAAAGTAAAACATTGACCTTGGGGAAATGGAACACACAAAATAAACCATTTGCTGTGGCATTGGCATTTTTTTCTCAGTAGTTTGGTGGTTTTTTTTTCCTCCCATAGTTTTTGTATAAAACTATATTAACCTGATATCTTCTAGGAGAAAACTAATTCTGTACACTGAATCAAAGAATTTGTTTTCTTCACCTCGGAGGATCAGTAGATGAGTCATGACCTATAAAAAAAATCTTGCTGATAATAGAACAGTGTTTCACAAAACTAGAGTGGAGAGACCATCAGCTTCTTCGATTCAGTGCTTTCTATTTTTTGCTTCAGAAAGAAGAACAGATGATTTTAAAAAGATGCTTCCAGACAACAATCTGGCTTATTAATACAGATAACAGAAGAATAGACAACTTAGAAGAATTTAGAAAGAAAGCAAAAATCAAAACAATGCCTAGATTTGCGACAAATGCTAAATGGAAGTCAATGAGTAGTCTAGAAAGTCATGGACAATGGATCCCAGTCTAGGATCCATATTATAGTAAATGTAATCCTCATCAATTTATCTGTCAGCAGACATGAATCACCTGCTGAAAAGTATGCAAGTTGACAGCAATTCCCAGTCCATACACTTTGAAACTGCACAGCTGCGCAGCAGCATTTCTAATACATATCCTGTGCCGAGTGCACTCAGTCTGAAAGATAAATGCTCTTTGCAGTTTAGTCAATCCAGTTCTGCAGTATACTCATTTAAACCTCATAAAGATAATCACAGTTTGGAATATGGAGCAGTTAATAAAGTACCGCTAGGCTGCATTAAATTCACTTTCTCACTGCATACACATCTTCTTTTAAGAGAGGCTACAGCGATTAATTTTGGACAAGGTGCTTTATTTATGCTGTGCTTGGAGTAGATCTCTATAAGGTGATGCGCATGGGGTACCCACGTCTAAGTAATTCAGGCACTCAGTCTGCTTCAGTGTGCAGCTGCCAGCCTGGTTACTGAAATCTGTGGGAAGAAGGTATTTTACTGTGTAATGTTCTGTGCTGACTAAGCATGCTACGTCAGAATAAAAGTACATAGGGCAAAAAGACTTCCTGTGTTATTCAAATAAGGCCTGTTCCAGACACTCATATCACAGAATATCATGCATAGAATACCAAGCTGATTTTAAGTCAGCTGGGTTTTCTTCCACCAGAATTTACTCCTCAGATTGCCAAAGAAATCAGTTGTAGACCTCGGAGCTTATTGGGACATGGCATTAAACACAGGCTTTTATGAAAAGGGTGGGTTGATGGTCTCCTACTGCTTAACAGACAAAATTTCCTCTTTTTTCCTTGAGAGATAAAATGATCTGTACAGTCCAATCTTTAGCAAAGGACAATGCCGAACTCTGCTCAGTCAGAGAATTATCATTTCTTCTGAGCTCTCTTTCTTCTCCTAGGGTGAAAACAAAAAAAGTTGTAAGCCTTTTGCAGATTGCAATTTACTTCTCATTTTTTATTTGCATTCAAACTGGCTTAAAGAAATGTCCAGCTGTGAGCCTCCCACACCATTTGTTTACTCCATTTTTGTCTGATCCTTAGTCACGTTGTCGATTATATAGTAGGCTTTATCCTAAGTGAGTGCACATCACACTTTCCAGGAGTGTTTACTGATAGACAGAAATGTAGAAAAGGTTGCTTGCCAGCATGGATTGCAAACAGTTAATTCATTAAAGATGACAACCTCACTGTTCATAATTTAGATGTCCTAAAATATTATTTCTATGGATAAATTTGAAAATACTGGAAGCATTTTATTCAATACCTCAAAAAGGTGTGAATTTATTTTTTAGAATTAGTGGCACTTTTTAATACGCAATGAAGTTCTTGTTAGAAAATATTTCCTATGGATGACGTGTCCATGCGGAAAAATTTCCTTTGAGATTGTTAGATAATACAAATGCATGTTGCATTGGTAAAAAAAGAAAAAGTAATTTGATCATTTATAGCTTACATTTCAAGGAACTGTAAATTACGATTTTTTAAAAATAGACTGTACAACAGATGGTTACAGTTCTGTTTAAAGCAACGTTTCCTTTAGCATGTCTTGTAGCACCAAGTGAGCTCTCAGTGCAACAACTGGGTTTTTTTCTCTATTAATTTGTGTGTGCTGTTAAAATGTATGAGGGGAAATGGAAATTTTGGAAAGTTTTTTTTCTATGGAGAAATCACCTGTGAGAAGACTTGGCTGTAGAATTTATGTCAGCCACAGACTACATATCTAGTCAAGGTAGGCAAGAAACCTCATGTAGTGGGAAGACTTCCGTTTAAAATAATGAATTCACTTTTTAAATTCTACTTGGCTAAATTTGTATTAGAGTATGTAAATAGGTATATGTTTCAGGACTGAATAACTTTACGGTTGTAACTCATTCAGGTTGGAATCAAATTGGAATAATTTTAAGATAGCAGATTCTAGGTGTCTAAACTTATGTGAGACTTATCCCACCCAGAAAGTGGCTAAGGGTAACCTGAATTGAGAGGACTTCCTAAGGTGGTAGCTATAGTCTTGGCAGAGGTAATGACTGTTTAAAACAAAATACATTTTTAAAAAATCTTCAGATATAATATAACAAGTTAGAATGACAGCAACTTTAGGAAATCTATCAATTAAAAGATTATGAAAAAGCAGAGCAATACTCATATAGTCTTTCTGTGATAGTGTTAAAGCTATCCAAGTGCAAGAGCTTCCCTTTCTAAAGGTTTATATGAAAGTCACATTCTAATGAAATATTGCAATTTTTTTGATTTTTTAAAGTGCTAAATTATAATGAAGCTAACATATACAACTGGCTGAACACTCACCCAGAATTAGAATTGGGGGAGCAGATTATTTTTTTTATTTCTTTTTAGCCACCCACAGAAGTAGACTAAATATTCTTTCTCTTCTCTTACATGTATGATAAGCAAAAGTGTTTATTTTCAGAGCAGCAAGACTGGCTGAGTTATTTACTGTTTTCTGGAGGATAAAAAGTTTCAAGTTTCATGTAAAGTAGGGAATACTAGTCCAAGAATAATAAGGAAAATTAGCAAGATAAAGTTTAAAACAGAAGAACAATAAACAGCCAACAACTGGTGATCCAAGTGAAAAGCAGTAGTACTCAAGAGTTTACTCTGTGTTTATGTTGTTACTCATGTTAGAGGCAAGATTGTAATGAAAACGTTTATTGGTTTTAGAATGTTAAATCTAAATGGTTAATTAGGAAGAGCGTGTATATTTTGCAGAAACAAAAAATGGATCCAGGATATATGAATGGGGTTGTTCCCCCCAGGACCTTTCCCAAAGAATTTATCGTTGTACAAGATATCAAAGTACAGTTTTGTCCAAAGACAAATAACCAGATTGCTGTTAGCCAGTCTCACCATGCCAAATTCACAAACTCCCTATGGTCTACAAAGGCTTTTTTTGCTATAGACCAGGAAGTCTTCTTTGGCACAGAGAGTCAGATGAATTGCACTGGCTTAAATCAGTTAGTAGCTAAATTAGCAATATTATAGTCCTAAATTTTCCATAATTAGCAAAGTGTACCGCAGTGTGTGATTCAGACCTAAGACGAAGTACATTTGTTATCACGAAATTATTCTTTCTTGCTACTTAAAAGAACCTGTCCAAATTGCATGATAACAGGTATAATTTTCTAAACCTTTTGACACTGTTTGATTTATGCTCCCAAAACAGACAATGCCTGGACCAAAGTTTGGAATTATGAGACCTGTTGGATGCTACCACTTGCAAGCAAGGTCCCATATAGATCTAGTACATAGCTGACTCGGTTGTCTGAATTGCAGTCTTTTCTTCATGTCTTCTAGAAACGTCTTCTGGCATTCCCATTTATTGATTGGAAAGGGCTCTTTCTGTTGTGAAGAATATTCCCTGAAATCATCTTTTCACTTTATGACACAGAAAACAATTTGCATATCCCTCTTTGCCCTGAACATAATCTAATTTTCCTTTCTTATTCTCATGGATACACCTAAAATTGAAAGCAATATCGAAAAAGGTTAACATGTGTCATGATACATCTGACTATATCACAAGAGTTCTTCCTTGTAGTTTCTTGAATTCATAATGGAAAAATAATATTTCTGAAGGCTCCATCCAGTGAAGTTTACTATAAAAAGTAGAATTCTATTGCCTGAAATAATTGGTTTCTATGACTCACTAATGGAATTCTACAGGCATTTGTGTATCGTGGTACTAACTTGCTTGTAAATTGCTGAATCATGACCAAAAATTTAGTATTCCTAGGCACATGTAGGAAATCAGAGGAAGAAGAAGAAAACTTGAGAATGAAACTAAAATGTAAATTTGAACACACTGCTTAAGAGGTACTAAATAACATCTTGGATTTTGCTTAAGAGACACCTATGAACATACTTTGTGTAGATTGTTTTTATTATTCAAATACAAACACCATTTTGAGAGGTATAAATTAAATTTGAAAATTAACATCTCTGAAATCCATACAGAATATTTTATATCAGCAACCATTGCAACTAAAATAATTACTTTGATTTATATTTACTAGTAGTGTGAACTTCTTAATTACTGAAGCAACTGCAATTAAGTGAACTATGAATGGTTAAAGTTGACCCTAACATAACATCTGACATTTCTGAGAAAACCAATTATTTTAATGGTACATTAATTTATCATATTAAAGTCAAATAAATATGGAATACAATAAGACATGTTAGAATAAGAAGAAAAAGTTCCAAGCTTTTTGAGAACATATTTGACAATATTTTCAGGAACAGAGACACAGAGTCGCTGCTTCTTTAATGTCAATAGTAAAATATCATCTTTTGTAAACAGAGCTGATAGAAATAGTATCATAATGCATATCCCAGTAAATGACAGTAACATCAACAGCCACAGGTTATCAGCCATTTGTTATTCTCTATTTCAGCCACAGGGTATATTTTTCATTCTGTTATTTAGAAACTACTGTACTGGCCACCAAGTGGAGTATCTTTAGGTTTTATACACCATGATTTCATTAAGATTACTATGAGGATTTGAGTGTTGCCTCCTCTTGTGGATTTATTATGTCTCATAATATTCAGACTATATTTCAACAAAATCTCTAGATTTTGCTTGAATTTGCATTGTGTTTTTCTAACCAGATAGATCCTTTTTCAATGGCACTGCAGATATAGATTTCTTTTAGAAACACATGCACACAGTTTTCACTGCTGCAAGAGACTAGAAGGAGGAGACTAGAACGCAGGAGACATTTTCAGCAATGACAGGTCTAGATCATTTTATTGCTTGCAGGAAATATCGTTGATCCACAGATGTTTAATAACAGTACATCCGAGGATGTGCAAATTCCAAAGTTAAACAGACGACACTAAGGGAGTATAGGCGGATGCAAAATAGGAAAGCTTTGCAAACTTCAATATGTTTTGAAATTTCAGTATTTTTTTACATTTTGTACGTGGACAAAACCTAAGGACATACAAAGATTTTTTCAAAACAAAATCCAATGTATAAAGGAAATAGAATAATTATGTGCAATCAGAAATTAAATGTTTTTGGTGTCTTGGAGTCTCAAGCATCTGGATTTTCCAAAGCATCCTCTACTTATAAAAAAATGTATTGTTATAAAAGCAATCTCAATTAAAATATAGATCAAGAAGAAAAAGATGATCTTCAGGTATATTGTTTAAATATCGACAGCATCTATAATGTGATGATAAATATGTGTGACATACTTAGGTGCTATTGATGGAGCTATGGCTTTCTTACTTCCTCCCGTCCCCTCCAATGCAATCGTATCTCTACTTGTTAAAACACTGGTGTCCCGTTTATTTTCAGAATAGAGTCATAACTACTAACAATCAACAATCCTTGAACGAGAGGGTGAATCATCTTATCCTTATATTGACACAGCAGAAAAAGACCCACACTTGAAATCTTACAATGTTTTGTTTTATAAAGAAAAAAATATGAAGACTCTAAATGGTTCAACATTTCAGGACACTGTATGACATAGTTCTCTAAAAATTATAATAAATAAACTGATCGCAGTTTCGTGACAGAAGAGATTTTTAACAATCCAATTTTTTTAAACCTAAAATAGCACAATCTACATGCACAGACAACATTATTTATCTGGCTATCCACAAAGCAGTACTTCATATTCCTCCAAAAATGAGACAAAGCTAAATAAAAGCTAAATAATTCATTACTGGACCATAAGTATAGACCTTATTATGATCTTAGTTTTCTTCATTGTACCCTCTTAAAACTCTTCTATTTTTTTCTTAAAGTGTATTCACTAAAGTAGAGATCAGAATCCAACTGTTCTAAAAGAGTGCTCTATCGATCATTCTTTAGGGGCAAGATTACTCCTTCTAGTTTCACCAATTGCTATTTTAAACATAAATGTGAACAATGTCATCTAGAGAGAATCCAGTCCCAGGATGTCCAGGATTAAGTAAGTGTTTGGAACAATTTGTTATGGGAGAATACCATGATATAAGTCCTGCTCCCTGTCAGAATGGATTTGAATCTCAGAATCTTGTAAAAATGTGTGGTTGACCAGAACGTTGTTGCATTGTCCTTGGCTCTATAATTATAAATATTTGTTTTTCTTACTGAAAGTCAATATGACAAATAATATTCACTTTAGGAGCAGATATCAGACAATCCAATAGCTTTTTTTTACAAGTTATTTATCATAGAATCATAGAATCACAGGTTGGAAAAGACCTCTAAGATTGTCAAGTCCAACCATCCACCCAACAGCACCATGCCTACTAATTATGACATAGTTCTCTACACTAATACTCATTTCTAGGACTAAATCATGTGAATTGGCTTTTTAAAATCATGTAAATTTTTTCCTCTTCAGGAAACCACAGAAACAGGTTAGCTGGGCTAGGAAATAATTTCTATGGAAGAATCTCAACATAACAATTTCCAGAGGTAAGACTGAATGAATTTAAAAGGGACGGGGAAAAAAGCATAAAAAGGTTAGTGTGGGATACAAAGTGCTTCACATCTGAAACATCCCATTTTAAAGTTCAGTCTAGTTGTCTGCCTCTTGACCGGGAAGCGAAGAAATAGGAATTCTTTAATGTTCATATCCTCTTGGGATCTATTCCACATTTTTCAGAATGACTTACTCAAGAGTGCTTTTATCTGAAAAGTGAATATGAGGGTAGAAAACCTTCTTCAGCTTGAGAAAATTTGAATCCAAATTTCCCATATCTCAGGAGTGTACTGCAGGGCATGCCCCTCCAACAGCGGGCATTAACATAACTATGCTCCCTCTTGCCTGCTCTGTTTCTGGTCTTACAACAGTACAGCAGTTCAACTCTATATCCAGGGGTTGGGGACTGTGCTCTCATATCAAATAATGGCATAACCCAGAGATCAGGCACTCTCCTGGATTGTCAGTGTGAGTCAGTGAGTCACAGACTGAACGGTTCAAAACCAGATCTTCTGCTCTGTCTGGGAGAGTGTTGTGATGCCTTTGATGACATTTAAATGACTGTTTACATAGTGTAGGTGGAGGTGGAGCTGTAGGCAGTGTAAATGCCTGTATTTTCTAGTTCAGGCAGTCTGTGTGTTTGCAACTCAGTAAAACTGAACTTCGGCTTGGAGATGCATAGGCTGGATGAGTCAGATGGAGTGAATTCTCCCTTGAATTTCCACATTAGGGTAGTAACCCTAGTTCCTTGCAGTCCTGCCCTTGTTCTTTAACTTCTGTGACAATCTACTACAGAAGCAACACAACACTAGTTCATGTCCTGGAGTCATGAATAAGACTGGGGTTCTCTAGGGAAAGAAGTTAATTTTCGGAAGCCATCTTTATGCAGACATATTTAAAATTTTAAGCGCTTCATTTTCAGACCACAAAAATGATGTTTTCTCAATGCAGTTTTGTATGTTATTTCCCTCTCTCTTTGAAAAATGAGGCTGAAGAAACAAAGTTTGTTTTGTAATATCTTACTGACAAGATCTTATGGAACCGCTTCATCAGTGCCAAGAAAACGTTAAGAAGCATTACCAAACAGTTATTCTACATAGTTCCTTCTGTTATTTCCCTACAATATTAAGATGCTAAATCAATTCAGAACACTAAATGTTATATGTTAGACCATATATTTCCAGAAAGAAACATGAAAAGATGGAATACATGGGTAAATACTGTTGAAATATGTTTTCCCTTTGCAGAAACTTGTGGAAGTTGTGATTAGATAAAAAAATGTCTTTTCAATCTCCTTGAGGCTTCCAAATTGTAATTAGAGATGCTAGCTTTTAGGTACACTACAGAGAGATGTAAATCTTCTGTCTGGCAGCCCTTTCTGAGAGCTGTGACATCACAAATGAACTTTTAAAATAGTTGTTCTTTCTAATCTGATGGCAATTTTTTCTTCATTATACATTGGATTCTTTCTTACCTTCTATATCAGTATTCAATTCAGTAGATTTGAAAAAATTTATTTGTCCACATGAAAGGTGCTTCCTTGTGAAGACAGCCTCATTGAGGTTTAAACACCCTTGTTGTCACCCTCACGTAGTATTCCAGTATTGCCACCTCTGTAATTGTCAAATCTACAGAAATACAAAAATGGGAATTCAAGCCCACAAAGTAGCAAGGAGATCAGAGACTTAGTGACACGTTCCCGGTATCAAGCACAATTCAAGAACTATGCATGTGGGTTCCAGAAACCATGCCACACTGAACATGTGTAATTCCTCTAAAATCTTCAGATGAGATCACACCTGTATCATTAACCACAGTGCTTACCTTAACCTCGTAATTTCATCTGAATGATTAATAGAGATGTTGCAATGCATTTGGTAGACAGCACATTAGCCATCTTGAAAGGTCTTTGCATATTAAGAGATCAGAGTCAGACATCTTTTCTTTAGTTTTAAAACCTCAACTCATGAATATCCAACCTGTTTCCCTCCCATGAGATGAGGCTGATAGACAAAAACCAGAAAGATTCATGTGGATTAGGTTGACAGCTCCATATCAAAGAGGATTATTGAGGGAAAGGTGGATAAAATAATCTATTCCATCAAGAGACAGCCAACAGCCCAGCACAAAAAAAAAGGGAAAAGGAAACTAGAAAACAAATGTTAATCAAGACACATCAGTTCACATTCAGCAAGGGTTTGTGCCTACCCTTCAACATAATTCTGACTTGTGTGAGTAATTAAAGTCACACATATACTTTGGTACATTTCTGGATAGGTGTTGTTGCTGGGAAGCATGCTGTGCTGTTAGCAGTAAATTTTTTACACACATAAAATGAAAATTCCCATCACATTTTGAAAATTTGCTAGGGATGGAAGACTTTCAGGTTCCTCTGGTTTGTTACCCAGGCATGGTAGAAATCAGATTCTGACTACAGTCAAAAAAAATATAGTGATGTAAAAAATGCACCTAAAGACAGAATCTGATTTCATAATTCTTTAAAATAAGGACAAATGAATGATGATTAGGGTGGATGGCTAGAAATTTTCTAGTAAGGTCAGAGGAAATGAAACAATTCTGAAGTCAGGTTCTTCTGATTTTTTAGTATGTCCATGTGACACAGCACATTCAGATGGCAGAATATAAATAAATAAATAAATGTAAATGCAGTTAGATGTTATGGGTCTTGTTAAAAAACAATGAAACAGGCTTGAGTTATATGAATTAAGAACTTAGAACTGCAAAAATATTTGTCTACAATCTCTTTGTACATTATGTGCAAGACAGTATTTGATCATTAGCATTGTGTTTACACCAGTTTTGGTGGCTCTTCTTCCATCAGCATTCACAAGATGCATAAATATGAAATTAAACATAACCATTCTTACTCCAAGGTTTCTACTATGAAGGGTTCTTGGAGCTGAGGTGTCCTGGGTTTGGCCAGAACAGGGTTAATTTTCACTGGAATCCAGGAAGGGGCACAGCCGGGGGGTGGGGGCTGACCCCACCTGGCCAAACAGAGCCCGGTATTCCATACCATGTGACGTCACGCT
>Ga0065711_1039302_pt1 | contig 17951 bp, 15 predicted proteins | sample Hoacrofraction12_FD_59098 | JGI IMG/M metagenome (GOLD analysis project Ga0065711, IMG submission 59098) | Hoatzin crop microbial communities from Cojedes, Venezuela - Epithelial fraction 12 v2 (version 2) | ecosystem: Host-associated > Birds > Digestive system > Esophagus > Crop | place...
TGTTAACTGCTTCTGCCTGGATTATGGGAGGTTTATTCTGCTCTCCTTCCCTGTCTTCTACCACTATGGACTGACTACCCTGGGAATAACCAGTTTGATGATTAAAGACTGAGGCAAAGCAGGCATTAAGTACCTCAGCATTTTCCTCATCCTTGGTGGCAATATTCCCCCCGCATCCAACAAGGGATGGAGACTCTCCTTGGCCCCATAGTTGTTGTTAATTTATTTGTAAAATCATTTTTTGTTGATCTTTACAACAGTGGCCAGCCTGAGTTCTAGCTGGGCTTTTGCCTTTCTAATTTCCTCTCTACATGACCTAACGAGACCCCCGTGCTCCTTTTGAGTCACCTGCGCTTTCTTCCATAAGTGGCAGACCCTCCTTTTTTTTGCTGGGACCCCGAGTCCCAGCAAAAGCTCCCTGTTCAGCTAGGCAATGATTATGGTTTGGACCTTGTATGCTTCCTAAAAGCTCATGTGCCTTGTTTTACATAGACTCGGCTACATATCTTCTCACTGACTTTTCTGGAAAAAGTCTATTCAATATGTGATTTTTGCCCTTTACACCAGTGCACAGCTGGAAATGTATTCAACCTTGTGTTCACCACCACCTCTTGGCCATTTGAGTCCAACCCGCGAGGCTTCCCCTGTCCCTCTTTTTTTGTGTTCTGGAAAGGACAACCCAGAAAGAGAGCAGTGGAGAGACTGAAACATTGTGAAAACTCCTCTTTCCGTTCTGGAAGGAAGGCGGTCCACACAATAGTGGATGCCTCAGAAATAACACTCGCCAGCTGTGGCATCCTTCCCATTTCCTACAGGATTCCTTCGCACTCTTTTATGTTTTTCCATCCTGCCCTTAAATATCTCTGTCAGTTGATAATAAGAAATAGATAAATAATCACTGTTCCAGTTTTCTGAAATGTTTAAGACAAGGAATGAAGAGAGAAATTGAGAGAAGAAGGAGCAGAGGAAAATGGCAGAGAAATGAACCTCCACGGTTATTAAGTCTAGCCCTTTGCTGTGACAGGTATCATGACATATCATCTCTTTCAGAAATGTATCAAATTCTTCATTAAATGTTGGTGACGCCTTTTAATTCCACCATTTCTGTGGAAGAGGTTGTTCCAGAAAATTCTGTTCATTCCTCACACACCTCTGACTGCATCTTCTCCAGCTTGCCACTTGCCACCCCAGATTGCAAAACAGCTGCGAGCAGCACTTCTGCACTGGAGCAAAAATGCTGTCGTTTGATGCAAATGGACTCCTATCTCCCACTCTCTCTGTCTCCACAACTTTGATCTCTAGTCTGGCTCATTTTGCAGGTGAGCTGTCCCACTAATAGCTATTTACTCTTTGGCGTTACAACAGTGAGCTTTTCAAAAAATGTATTTAATCTGCAGAAATGACTCTGAAAATTGTCTTTCTCTTCCACCTGCTTAGAGATGGCTAATGCTATCTGCTGTGGTTAACAATGGTTGCAGCATGATTTGATTCTTTTCGGTTTATACAGAGGAGCTCTAAAAAGATCAGTTCTCTCTTCTGACATTAAAACTAGTGTCTGTCTCTTCTGCAGTGTGATGCGTTTGTTGTTGAACAACACAGATAACTGAAAGTCCTCAAGTTGACTAAAAAGATTACATAGCCTTCAGATAATGTGAGTTAGTACAGGCTCAGTAGTAAAATTTATGGCATATGCCATAATATTGCTTGACAAAATTTTTCTTGATGTATCAGCTGATAGAAGTGTGAGTTACCCTGCTGCTGCCACACTGGAACTCTGACACTGTTGGTTTCCTTTGCCTGTTGTAAAACGTATAAGATGTCTAGGGCTGAGTAAACAACCAAATAAGAATATGGAGCCAGGTTCTTCCCAGTGATGTACGGGAAGATGATGAGAGACAATGGGCATGAGTTGATATGAGTGGTTCAGACTGGGATTAAGAAGAGACTTTTTCCCCATGAGGAGAGTCAAGCAGTGGCAGAGCTGTCCCAGAGAGGCTGTGCAGTGGAGAGTTTCAAGGCCCTGAGTGACCCTGTCTGACCTCAGACGCTGACCCTGCTTTGAGCAGGAGGATGGACTAGAGACCTCCTGAGGTCCCTTCCAGCCTTAATTGTTTTGCTATTATATGATCTGAAATAAAAATAACCATAGAGGTTGTCACAATTTCATGGCTATGAAAGAATAACCTGCTACCAGCGAACAGATCTCCTCTCCCTGCCAGCCAGGTAAGAGAAGTGTTTAATTAGAGGTGCCTCAGAACATGCCCTTATGGACATGTTATGAAGGTGCTATCCAGATGTGAAGTAAAGCAGTTTGCATGGCATGATGATTCTGTTATGAACATAAACAGAGTCTGCTTGTGGATATTTCTCTTCGAGGAGAACAGAGCAAACACATCTTGGTCATCACCCTACAGGCAAGAAAAACATAGGTAAGAAAAGTTTCTGAATGAATTAAAACTGGCAGTAATTCAGATCTTGCAGAAATTCACACTTGCAAATTATAACATGGAGGAGGAAATACAGGCCACTGCGTCTAAGCAACAGAGAAACCCAGAAGTCCACTCCAGGCAAGAGGTGAGCTGCTGCGGCAAACACTGTCTGAGGCCTTCAGTTATTTTCAAAACCTAATTAATGGCAAAATACATTGTGGTCCAATGAGACAGAGCTGCAGAAGTGCACTAGGGTGACCATTTTAGATAAGGCTCATAAATACAGTGAAGCATTTAAAGTCACCACATTTACCTTCAAATTCAAGATATAGTTATTACTCCAGTAAAATCCTGGCTCTGCCAGCCACTCTGAGATAAGAATACGGAGTCCTTCATTAGTTGGGCAGGTATACATCACTTTACCTATCAGGTTGCATGACTTCCATTTCATATGGGGTGAATTTGAGCTAAGCAGCTTGCAGCTGAGCACCTGCCATTCTCAGGCAGGTGGAAAGCAGAGACCTCGAGTTGTTTTTCTGAAGACTAAGGGCTTGATTGAAAGCCCCACTGACTTCAGCTGATGCTGAATCAAGCTGCCAGATGAGTGTCACCATAATGAAAGTATTGTAGGCCAAACCGCCTGGCACTTTCCCCCCAGCCATACACTTAAATCCAGATTAAACGACAAATATGAGGGGTGCATCTGTGACAAATCAGTCTGTACTCAATCAGTACGAACAGTGAGGTATATTGGAACAAAACATGCTCTTGCGAGGTGTTACCTTGTACAGTCGAAAACTGTCAGGAGAAAAATCAGATGGAAAAGCTAAGAGTTTGGTTAGTTTGTTTAAAAGTATTAAGATATTCTTCACTATTTCTTTTTTCACACTTCATTTTCTCAAATGCAGAATGTTTCAAATCAAAATGGATGGCGTTTTTTCAAACACAGTTTTGCCAAGTAACTTTGAAAAATATTACCCAGAACCTCTGAGCAATCCTGGAAACAAAGTGACTTTCAAAAAAATGTAACTATACTATTACTACTTTCAAGCTGACGTTAGAAAAATTGCAACTCACTTTTAACTTGGGATGTAATGTAATTAAATGATACTTTTTCAATTGTGATAGTTTTTAAGTCTGATTATTCCGTATAAATCTATGACTTAACACACTGCTTTTCTTGCTTATCCTAAAGATGCTTAACAGAGAAAGCATGGTTGTTAAACACACAAAATCAGATTTTAATCTATACAACATATCTTTAAATTGCTGTTGTGTTGGAGAACAAAGTCTGAACTTTGCCATTAGCCATTTCCAGGGCAACAGACTGTGATGATGTAAATTCAGAATTATGACTTCACCATAGGATCAAGCAGCAGAATCTGAACAGTGATGGAATGCACTTATTTGAAAACAAATATTAGCAATAAAAGTGAAAGTAAAGCACACAGTAGTATGTATTCTCTGCTTAATTTAAAGTTTGGAAACAATGCCTCTATTGTGATAATACATTTCATGATACATAGTGGAGTAACAGAAGAGGACAATGAGACAGTCAGGATCCATTATGAAAGACAAGACAAAAGCAAAAGACACGTGGCCACATGTCCTTCCATACTGCCGATGGAGTGTCACAGCACTGGCCTGAAGGGAGTTTCTCTATCTGTTCTCATAGCTTTTTAGTCACAGAATCTCAGAATGGGAGGCTTTGGAAGGGACCTCTGGGGATCACCTAGTCCAAGCCCCCTGCCAAGGCAGGGTCACCTACAGCAGGCTGCACAGGACCTTGTCCAGGCGGGTCTTGAATACCTCCAGAGAAGGAGACTCCACAACCTCCCTGGGCAGCCTGTGCCAGTGCTCTGTCACCCTCAGAGGGAAGAAGTTCTTCCTCATGTTCAGACGGAACTTCCTGTGCTTCAGTTTGTGCCCATTGCCCCTTGTCCTGTCCCTGGGCACCATTGAAAAGAGTCTGGCCCCATCCTTCTGATACCCACCCGTAAGATATTTATAAGCATTTGTAAGTTCCCCTCACAGCCTTCTTTTCTTCAGGCTAAACAAGCCCAGCTCCCTCAGCCTTTCCTTGCAGGATAGATGCTCCAGTCCCCTCATCATCTTCGTAGCCCTGCACTGGACTCTCTCCAGGAGTTCTTCATTTTTCTTGAACTGGGGAGCCCAGAACCTGATGCAGTACTCCAGGTGGGGCCTCACTAGGGCAGAGGTGGGGGGGGGACACACAAGCCCACCACCTTCTTACTGTGTCAGGAAATGAAAATGTCAGTTACTCCTGATTGCAATTGTTGAGAGAAATAATACCTGTTATGAACTAAGCCGATCCACCAAGTCTTTCACACACAGTTGTTAACCTTGTATCAGATGATAGTCTGGCTAAATTCAGGAATAGTAATCCATAAACTACGGTTAAATACTGGACTTTGCTGCTTGGTTGATTTTTTTCTTCCTCTCTCTTTTCACTCTCGTTGCCTTTCAAATTTCCTCTTTTTTTCCCAGGAGCACAAAAATTTCCTTTAAAATGTGGCCCTTTTGCCTTAGATACAAACATGACCAAATGCAGATAAACAGTTTATTTCTCATAAGTCAAGCAAAGAGAAACTTGTACATTCTTATCGGTCTGTACTGATTTGCAGACCTGTAGCAAATCAAAAACGCCACATGGATAAATGGAATCAGTATCCGCACCACTTTTCAGGTGAGGTAGAAAAGTATCCAATTAAATTAATATAGAACATTTTAATCATATAAAAGGTATTAAAACAATTCACAATATTCAGTAGCAGCTCTTCAGTATCATCTTTGTATCCTGTCAGTCCAATATATCACAGAATCACAGAAGGGATATCTCCAAGGATGGAGACCCCATAACTTCCTTCGGCAACCTGTGCCAGCGCTTGGTCTCCCTCACAGTGAAAAAGTGTTTCCTGGTGTTCAGAGGGGACCTCCTGTGTTTCAGTCTGTGCCCACTGCCTCTGGTCCTGTCACTGGGCATCACTGAGAAGAGCCTGGCTCCGTCCTCTTTGCACCCTCCCTGCAGGTATTTATACACTTTGATGAGATCCCCCTGAGACTTCTCTTCTCCAGGCTGAACAGTCGCAGCTCTGTCAGCCTTTCCTCCTAGGAGAGATGCGCCAGTCCCTTCATCATCTTGATGACCCCTGGCTGGACTCTCTCCAGTGTATCCATGTCTCTCTTGTACTGCAGAGCCCAGCACTTGACCCAGCATTCCAGGTGTGGCCTCACCACTGCTGAGTGGAAAGTGGAAGGATCACCTCCCTTGACCTGCTGGCAACCCTCCTCCTAATACAGCCCAGGACACCACTGGCCTTTGTTGCAAGGACACGTCGCTGGCTCTTGCTCCGCTTGGACCCAAATCCTTTTCTTCCGAGCTGCTTTCCAGCTGGGCAGCCCCCAGCCTGTGCTGGTGCCTGGGGCTGTTCCCCCCCAGGTGCAGGACTTTGCACTTCCCCTTGTTGAACTGCGTGAGGTTCCCATCAGCCCATTTCTCCAGTCTGTCCAGGTCCCTCTGGATGGCAGCAGGACCCTCTGGCGTATCAGCCCGTCCTCCCAGCTTCATGTCATCTGTAAACTTGCTGAGGTTGTGCTCTGCCCCTTCATCCAGATTATTAATGAAAATGTTAAACAGTGTAATATTGCAGAACAATTTAATATTACATTTTACTATAAATGTGACTGAATGTAACCCTTCAAACCTCAGCTTTGCCTATTCACTTCAGCAGTCACCAGCCATTCTTTGCCCCAGTAAAGGCACTGAGCCAAAATTCTTCAGATTCAATTCTACTGTCAGTATTTTATCAAAAGATCAACTTAATCCATGTGAAATACTTTTAAAAGTATTTCAGCAGTGAGTTAAGTTACCATCTGCTTTCTTTGAAGAAAATAATGAAAGTGTACTGTTAGACAGCACAAAGCAAAACATGGTACTCCAAGGGACAGGGTCGGTTCATAGCTGTGTTACTGACAGTAGAGCATGAGCACAGTGCCAGAACTGCACCCTTACAATAAACTGCATTACTAATATAATTACAGAGAAAAATGAAGAGCAATACTTTTTTTAGAAATAAACATGTAAACATTTTTTCAATATGATACTAACTTCTTAGTCTTCATATTGTTTCTGATACTTCTGCATTGTAGTGTCAATGAAGAGCACATCAGATAAAAATCTCTTTAACAGCTGGAGGTCAGATTTTAAAACAGAAAGGGAACAAACAAAAATGAGCAAATAACAAAAAGATATGACAGGGTCCTTACTAAGTAGGTTGTGTAGTATTAAGTTATAAAGTGGACTCTTCAAGATTATACATGGCATTCCAAGGTCCTAAAATCAGTAAATAGTTAGGCATCAAATCAGTTGGTGCCCTAGGGACAAAAGAAAAATGATACAAAGATTGATTTAAAGGAGAGAAATATAATAGCATCAGGAAGAACTATTATGATCAACCATCTGAACCTCTTATATCACACAGGACATAGGACTTGACTGGATTAATGTCACTTTTACATTCATAACTAGACTCCTGAAGTATAGCAACTTGGACATCAGATGCTGGGGCTGGATCTGGTGAGCTGCTCTGCTGTAAGTGAGAGTGGCGTTACCAGTCGCATAAGGAGAAGTAAGCAGTGCTTCTTCCCCCACTCCTCCCAGTTGCCTTGCATTTCCTTGCATCAGTGTGACAGGACAGTGTAGCAGAAAGCTGCTTTCTCTTTGCTTCAGCACTTGTGCTCTGGTAGGCACAGTGAACTTGGCAATCCCACCAACACCAGCTCGGCCAGCCGTACCGCAAGTGTTCTGCTTCCAACAGGCGTTGTAAGAGTAGGTGGTGAGCTTGTCTGTGTAACCTAGGTCTGTCAGCAGCTGAGTCCTCTGAGGTGAAGTCTCTTACACCAACCCACACTAATACTTAAAAAGAATACCCTGTAGCTGCTTGGATGCCAGCAACGTCCTTGACACTTTCCTGACTAAGGTTTAGATTGAGCAGTGACTGTCATCAAAGTGGCTTAATCCTGTACCTCTTTGTCAGCTAGAGATACGACACTGGGGAGCGATGAGGTGAAGCACTGGTCCCTCTGCTTGGCTGCTGGTTCCCCTGCATTATGCACCGCTCCCTGCAAACTTTAATAGCAGCTCTTCTGGTTCTAGGTACGCAATCTCGGATCTTTGTTAAGCAGTCAAAGGCTAAGAGTCAGTACATACCCATTTATTTGTGCACAATTACATTTTGATTGCTAGCAGTTAGCTGGGGTTTCATCTTGGCCATGGGGATTTTGAATTTCTCTCACTTTTTGATCAAAACATTATGAGCGCCAAGTCAAACGCCAAACAGAAGTCATTGCATCAACTTTATTTGTTTTATCAGCCAAACTTGTAGTCTCAGTCAAACAACTTTATCAAGATACCATATGCAAGATAACAGTTTACCTCTGTGGCAGTGTAAATCGACCTTGAAGAGAGTGTCAGTCATGTCTGCTTTAGAAAAGCATAAAGTGCCCAACTGTTAACTAGAATCAGGATCTTAAATCCTCCATCAGGCACAGCTGGGTCAAGATGTGCACCAGTTTTCAACAACAGAGAAAAACCTGTAGTTTTTAATGAAATGAAAAAGGATGGTATGTGTTCACTGCCTTTACAAATCAAGTCCCTTTGTAGGTGTATAACTTCAGACCCTCCCATTTTTGTCTCCACTGGTTACTTTGCTTGAGAAAATTGCTTTTCAGTCTAATCAGCAGCCTCTTAGCAGAGAAGCGTGTCCTGCTCTGCACAGTCCTTCAAGGAGAAGCTGGTGGCAGCCATGCCTCTGGCAGTTCTCCACTGCTTCAGGTCCCCGTGTGCTGCCTGTGTCCCCTTCAGTGGCAGCACAGGAATCAGGAAGGAGCTTTTGGATACCACAGGAAAATCCACGATGAAAAGCTTCCACTCTTAATTGCCAGCTTGTGCCACTGTGGCTCTGCTTTTGTTTTTTAAAATATAAATGATGATTAAAACTAGCCATCTACAAAACCACAGTACTGAAGGGAAGCACAGCTTCATGGAGCCCACAGATGGAATGAAAATTCTGCAGTCAACCTCTTAGCCAAGATTAGTAATTAATTTTCACAACAAGCCTGATGTTGACTACACCACCTTTTAAAAACCTCCCTTGTTCTTGTTTCTCATGTGCAGTCTCTGACCCAAGATGCATTTCCCCAAGAAAGGCTGAAAATTAATTTGAGAAGATGTTTTTGAGATTTAGGATTTTGAAAGGAGGCATGTTTTTCATTTGGGAGAAAGTCTAATATTTTTAAAGTTGTTTTTTTAAAGGGTTTATAGTTTTTCAAATGTGTTTCTTATTAGTGTTCATAAAAACAACACTCAGAACAGCTTTAAAATTCTGGAACCCTTCACTATTTCTGCTGGAGAGGGTTCTGCTTTGAGAGTATACCTCTTTGCAAATGATGTGATTTGATCACAGAGTCTTCATAAAGATAGAACACTTGTCTGACACTCTACATATGAATGATTGAGTGGGGCCAAAGGAGAAAATGTAACATCATTAACATCCAAAATTGAACCTGAAGCTTTCTTACTGCTTGTCAAACATTATCCCACAGTTTTGAGGCTGTTCTTTCGCATTTCCATCCTAAACTTTCTCATAAAGGTGTTATGGGGTTTTTTTAAGGTGGAAATTCCCCTCAGCTGTGTAATTTTTTCTTTTACAGTGGTAAATAATAAGCTTTGAGCACTCATCAGTTTAGATTTGCTTCTAGAACAGTGCTATATAATGGCAGAGTACACTTGCAGAGTTAAAAAAAGACACCAGCAAAAGGACGATCATGAACAAAGTTCTTTTAAAGTAGTGCCAGATACAAACCGAGAAAGCTTCCACCAAAAGCCACTTGAAATGCGTTACTGACTTATTAATAGCAGGCAACCATTGCCATCTGCAGAGGTGACTACACTCTGGGTCATAACGTGCAGCTGCTGAGCCACACAATGACCTTCTGCCCTGAGCCCTCCATCTCCTGCACATGGTTTAAATACTTCAGTTGCAGCTGTTCAAGAGGAGGAAGCTCTAGTTTTAAGAAGAACTAACCATGATTATACTTGATAAAAATATTATGCAGTTAAAAATAAGCCAGTAGATTGAAGGAAGCAGCATATTGTATTTTTATGGCTATGTTATAATGTAAGAATGAAAGAGTGATTGCAGTCTTTTGGTCTCAGATCAAAAGTCCGTTTCACCCAGCACTGTCTCAGACAGCGGCAAAGCAGGTGTGTAGGGAAAACAACACACGTACAAGAAAAGTATGTCTGATATTCTGTATAGGATGTTTGGCAGATGCCAGGTGGGTAATTACCCCTTCAGGGCTAGAACTGGATTTTCGTTAATCATTGTAAATTATGGCATAACTGAGTTAATCCAGTATACCTAGGAAGGATTTTGTCATTAGGACTTTTTTTGTTGTTGTCATTAAAAACACAGTATTTCTTCTAACGACATGCTGAATCCCAGGCTTCATCAAAGTTGCAAAATAGAAAGACTGAGTTCTCTGAACACGCACACGTGTGCACACACACATGCGTGCATGCACGCGCACAGAAACACACACATACACAGAGGTGCCTTTAAGGAAGCGGCTCTGTTCACCAATTTCAAAGGGATCTCTTAATTTTTTCTTCTGATTTTAATCTTAATCTGGTTCTTTGGACACTGTTATGGGAAATACAGGAAAAAGAGACAATTATTAAATGAAGGATAATAGACGGAAGCTTGCGCTCTTCAAAATGAATGGGAGATGTGTTGATGGTGAACAGTTGTGACTCTTTCCTGCATAGTAAAATGACATGGCTTTAAGTGAAGTTCCAAATATATCCTGCAGGCATTTGAAAGAGGAAAAAAGTAAACGACGGTGCAGTTTGTGATAGAAAGCATAGCGCAATGCTCTGAAAAAAAAGAAAAAAGGAGAATTGTGACGCAATCAAATTCTGACCATCTCTTTCTGTAGTGAGAAAGTTATAACTCATTATGGCGAAAGGGAAAACTTAATTATTGATTTTAAGCCTATGAAGCCAGCAAAAAAATGCAATTGATTCCATACCCATTGTTTCCACAGCTTCACGTTTTCTTGATACAAGTCCTGAAACAATCTAAAGAAAATGTCTTGTCCTATAACACAGCACTAAGCGGTGCCTAAGCTGTAGCAATTTCACTCGTTCCCTAGGTATAGTTGGGTACATTGGCTGACCTTTTTCCTTTTATATATTCCCCAAATACAAATGTTTATGTTGTTGTCAGACCCAAACTGTGTTTCCATTTATGATTACATTTACAGATCCTGCTTTCCAGGTGTGGGTGCAGAATTTTCAGGGATATTTGTTTTCTACTATAATCACAAAAGCTGTTGTTGTAATACAGTGTGCCCAGATCGTTGAAACTGTCAGCATGATTGGCAGTGGTGAACCTGAATGTTTTCGCACTGAATCTAGAATGAAATTTCCTCTGAATGTATTTACTTCCATTGTAGTGAGAAAAAAAAAATACATAATTCAGACTTTCGAAAATAAGCTGACAGAATTGATTCAAATCAAACTCCTATCTTTTAATCCTGATTTTCAAGAAGCGGTGAAATAGCAACAATTGATTCTCTGTTCTTGCATTCCAGTCAAATTAAATTTAACCTTAAACTCAGCTTTATAGCTAAACTTAAGTTGGGCTTAAACTCATCAAGTGTTGACTAAGGTAATCTTGCAGGTTCTCACTAAATTGCTGAGAACAACTGAATGCATGGCCCATAACAGAAAAAAATGTAGCTTGCATTTTTAATTAAATGAATTCTCGTGAATTTAAATAAAGCATACTGTGTTTATTCAATTGTCTTGAATAGAAAGGCTCATCTCTTGAATGATTACTTGGAACAGCATTTAAAACATTATCTTCTGTGCAATCACTAGTGTGAATAAATGCTACTTCAGAAGTGAGAGTTACAGAGTTAGGCTTCAACTCCTGTCTTAAACAACGCAGTATGACAACATTGCAAGTATATATATATATATCAGTATGGCATTCAGAGAGTGTCAGCGTAAGTTAGGAAAGGTCTCATGTTGGTTTTAGCAAAGGACACACATGTACTGTTCAAATTGCTATCTAATTTGGATGTGATTTGGTTGGCTACTTACCAACAACAAAACCTGCGATCTGCATTTTAACTTTTCTTCTGAAGTTTGATAATGTCTAAGACTTTCTCTGTTGTCTCCCCTGTCTACTCTCGATCTCTCTCTCCAGGGAGGACATGCTAATTCTTTATCCTAGTTGGCAAAACTAGCACTTCCCAGTCACTTAGTCAGAATTAATGCGTTTCGCCACTGTTTTCCACGCTAACGCACCTGAGTTTGCAATGAGTCAAACCCAAGCTGTGAATTCTTTTCCAAGTTTCTGAATCTTTATGTCTTGTTCAAGTAATTTACCATAATTTCCTTATGATAAAATTAGGCAATGAAGTACGTATCATACCATGCTCCATGAGACTTCAGGTAATGGTGTGTCTGTAACATTCAGACACTGAAAGGGCAGTGTCATACAGGAAAGCAAGCCATGTGACCTCACACAAGGGTCTTTTTGAACTCAGGAGATTCTGTGTTCCCTACATGAAGATATTGATTTGAATACTTTGGCAATCCAGCTGTACAACTGAAGGACTTACATATTCTATAGGAAAACTCAAGGTCAAGGTGAACACCAGTTCTAAATACTTTGGCATGCAAGTCTTAGTTAGTATGCAAATTTTCTTCAAAATTTAGTTCACTGGCCATGAATATATGTCTTTTGATCTATCAATGTTTAGTATTTTGGTACAAATATTTGTATGAATGGAGCTGATAACAAGTAAATCAAAGTGCTCCAGAAGTAAAGTGCATGTGCTCTGAAAAGACAAATTAGACAGATCAACAGGTTCTAGGCTGTGCTACACGATTCACGAATTCAGATAATTCTCCATTTCTGCATTTTGGGTCTGAGTCTCGAACACAAAGCCTAACTTCCTCTAAAACCTATGCAAATTGTGAACCCTGATTAGTGAATCATTATTCTGTTTCACTGAAACATAAGAATTAGGAGATAATCAACGGACTTGTCAGGTAGGAGATATAAAATGAGACATAGCATTTTTTGTCTTACAGCACAAATAGTCACCATTTTTCAGAGCCTGTCTGATTACTGCTATAATTCAAACATGACTAGGGCTTGCTGGAGTTAACCAGATCACAGAGGCAGTATGTTTCAGGCGAGCACCCTTGAATCAGGATCCAGGAAGAGCGTATATAGGGGAAGAGTACCAGGCAAGGAAGCCATTGTAGCTGCTTTTTTTTGCTCCTTGTCCTGCAAGTGCAAGACAGGACTTTCCCAGAACTCTTAGGCCTGTACCGGTACTGTGGCTACTGTTTTCCAAGTGCATGACTGCAAAGCGGGAAGTCATGATTTGCTCTTGACTGAAATGAAATGAAGACAGTCAGTACCGGCATATTTTTCTTCCCTTCTACAGCAGCTTTCTTTGCCATTTACTGTTGCTGCTGGAGCTCTGCTTACCTCACTATGTCTCAAGGTTGGAATTTGCTCCATTTTTACATTTTTTTCTCTCTGTAGCCACAAATCATGATCAAATCATACTGCTTTTTCTTCTACAACATTCTCAAATTATTTCTCTGTCTTGTCTAAAGGGAAAAAACCACTTTATCCCAGTCCATAACAAGAGTCTCCAAAATACTAGTGGATCTAGAATTTCACTTTAACTTTGACATGCTTAACCTCAGCAGAGTGCTTAACCATATACATGTCAGTAGTTCACTGAACTGGACTAATCTAACTGTACAGGCCTTGCCATGATTTTCCTTGCTTTGGTATATTTTTTAAGTATTCTGCATATTTTACATCTTGCTGTCAAGTGTTCAGAGCCAGTTATTTTTGCAGTGGAACTGCAATAGGTGAACCAATAATCCATTTTGGAAGTGTGAGGAACTTCAGTTTGTTAAAAGTGAACATGCTCATACAGCATCTGACGTGTAGTTCTTCCATCCAAGCTGTCCTCTGTTGGAGCACCAGTAAAAAATCCTTAACATTTGTTTTATTTAATGACAAACTAATCTTAATTGGAAATCTTCCAGACAACTCGGTTTCATCAGTTATTTATGCATAGCTCATTTTGTTTGGTAACAAAAATAAACGAAAACAAAATTCTCATAGATTTGGAGATAAGCAGGAAAAAGAAACCCTCTGAATCCAGCCCCCAGAAAACTAAACTGGAAATAGAGCCCACAGATGATGTCTTCTTAAAAAGTCAGTTAACGGATAGTCTTCCCCTCTAACTTCAATTTAGTTGCCACAGAAACATCACACATAATTTCTGATAACTGGTTTATAATCTGCATTGCCCCCTTTTATGGCTGTGAAAACCTGTTCAAGTTTTTTCTGAAGCAATGCAATTACCCACTTTCTTCCCTGAATTAATTTATTGATGAATAGAACTTAAGAGTAGGAATAGCGCAAGAGGCAGAAGAATCTTCAAGAATGGAAAGCTGTCATTATATGCTGTACCTTTATGCCCACGTGGTAAGTTTCTTTTTAGTGCTATGTGGTGCTTTTAGGATATATCCATGAAAGTGGTGCAGTGGTGCAAATATCATTGATGGAAGCTGCATATTCACAAAAGCTGCAAACAAGTATAACCGAATGTGGGGTTCTGTATGGTTTTAATGAGTTGCATGCATGACCTGGCTCCGGTTGCTAAACCACCAGCTTCACCCAGCATCCCATGCGCCTTCCTCCCACCCTGTTATTTTAGGTGCTCCAGGCAATCCACAATCAATTCATCACGTGAGCAGGCAGCACTCTACAATACCTCTGTAAGGCCTGAATCCAACCCATTTCCAGACCAGAGTCTTGTTAGCTTTACATGTTGTGCACAATGTTGGAATTGGATGGCTGAAGGATGGAAGTGAGTAGATAAATGGGAATTGTGATAAACCATGCAGGACACAGCTTCTCCGCTCCCAGTCAGAACTGAGAAGGACAACTTCAGACTGATTCCCTGGTGACTATTTTATGTCTATTTATTGCAAGCCACGGAGTGTCCCAGCTGCTGATTTATTAATGGTAGATCATTGTAACTTCTGCTGCTTTTACCTTTTCCAAGGGCCTGTTCTGCTCTTTCTGCTTTGCAAGCCCATTTTAGGCTATTTGTATAACCATGATGCTGCATAGATCTGGGCTTTATCAATTTGTAAGTCAGGCCAAACAAAGAAATAAAGTGAAAAAGAATCAAAGGAAATGGTTACAGATGTAAGGCAGCAAAAGGAACAAACTTTTCTTCCTTGTCTATAACTGACCACAGAACAAAATCTGACTGGTTTAGGTAACCACAGGGTATAAAAATCAGGCTGGGGGTTAAACCTATTTTCCTGAAGCCAGCACGATAATTTAGCTGAATGCCACATTTGTATTAATGAGGTTTTATATGAGTGATTAGAGACTAAAAGAGGGAAGGCTGGCACTGGACTCACAGTCAGGCTGAAGGGCCCAGCTGCAGGTGCAAAAGATTTCCACTTCCTCACAATGTAGCATTTCGAAAGGGCAATATTTATCCCTAATAGGCTGGTCACCTATTGGTGTTTCTCAGCGTTGTAATGAACTTAACCTCTTTAACAACGACACAATCAAAAATTGTATTTCTTTTGATGTATTTCTTGACTAATAACTTCAGTAAAGTGTTTTTCACAGATATTTTCAGTTCAGTCTTAATGGTTTGCTTGAACTGGTTCTTAACATTTCTCGGTTTCCACCTCATTGTCTGGGGCCAACATTCTCCATACTTGGCTTCTGTCTCGCAAATTTTGGACATTACATTTCCAGAACCAGGAGTGGCAGAACCTCTCCTGTCCCACGGTGGGACCACACTGCCTCCTTCTGCTACCAAATTCTCTCCTCCCATGTAGGCTTTTGCCCTCTTGTTCCTGCTACCAACTAAACCTTAGTTTCCTGGTTTCCATCAGAGCTGCTAATGGAAGCTGCTAATGGAAGCGAAAGGAAATTCAAGACACTGCAGCCAAACTAAACAGTGCAGACTTTGAGCAGATCCTAGCAATTTCACTTGTCACAGGCAACAAACAGGCAGGACTTTGCAGACACAGTCAAGTACAAACAGTACAGCAAACCAGGTTGCTTACCTGGGGCAAGAAACTAAGTCTCTGGGAAGAAAATGAAGTATTTAAAGGCTCAGATGGAGGTGTATACCCATCCACAACCATTCTTGGTGGTGCCAGTAGGAACTTCTGGCTGTGGGTAGGTTCTCAAATGGGGTGTGGGGAGGGAAAGGGTATATATGGAGAAGGGACTACAGAAGCTGGACACACAGGGTTTTGAGGCAGCAGGGGAAGGAGAAAGACACCACAGCTCTAGCTGGGAACTCGTATCTCTCCTCCCCACAACTTTTCAGGAAATGCCATGTGACATCCAATGTGCTTTACACTAGCTTTGGCATGTTTAGTCCACTTCAGCATTTGTGATCAGTACCCCCAGCTCCCACTCCCTGGAAATGCTGTTAGCACAACTAGTGCCCTTTTATAAGGCAAGAAGCGATACTCTGTGATCAAGTAGGTCACACGCTCGTTCCCTTTCCCTCATTATCAGGCCTGGAAGGTCCTGTGCACCAAGTAGACAAACCAAAAAGATTTCTTCTTCCCCTCCCTACCGGCCTCAAGGTTCCTGGGCACCAGGCCAATTCCTCCTTCCTTGCTGGCCTTGAAGGTCCCAGGCACCTGGCCAAGGCGGTGCTGGTGATGGCCCCATCACAGAGCAGGGAACCGTAACAGCACCCAGAGCACTGTCCATATAACCGAGCAGTTACCAGTACTAAGTGGGAAACTGGGACCAGAGCTGCTCCTGGACAGTGAGACTGGGACCCTCCGGTGGCCAGGGACACCTCCACCATCATCTGCTTCTTCCATGGACTGAGTAACTCTTGTTCTTTTATGTGATTTTCGGGTCTAGATTATGATTGTTATACCAATACAGCAAACCATAGATTAAGATCTATGATCCCAACCTGCAGAGGGTCCAGGTGATCAGAAGTCATAAGTTAGGATCTAGGTGATAAGAAATTGTAAGCTAAGTTGTATCATAAATTCTGTATTATGCCACTCACAGACTGTACGATATTGATTCTGCTTGTAGAAATCTTGTACCATTTTAATAATAAATTCTGTGCTACACTAATCATAATATCCTGCTAAGAATACAGAGTTTTTATTGTAACTATGATTTAGTGCTGACATCATTCTGCCAAGGATCCCTAAAAGAACCTGTCTGTCCCCGTAGAGTCAGGTGACAGCATTGTCCACTTCAGCTTCTTAGGGGCTTCATTAACTCAAGCTTCCCACTTCCCGCACAGTTATGTCTTTGGCATCTAATTTCGTTCCCCAGTGTGAAATCTCTACAAGTGGTGAATCTCCAACACTTCACCCGCTGGGACACATACTCCCCAGGTCAGAAACTGCACCTCAGCCAAAGGGAACCCATTGCTCTCAACCGAGTGTGTGCTGTGAAGGGCTGCTCCCTGCACTGGGCCAGCATTTGTTATTTAGTAAAAGGTTAGAATAATGCTCCTTCACTATCTCAAGACAAAGTTTGACTGTACAACCTCTAACATGCTTCAGTCCTAACAGTTGATTGGTGATCACCCATGGATGAGGCAGGCAGGAGGACACCAGCAGTAGTAGCTATGTATTTCTGAGGCTAATGATCTGATCCTAATGCACTAAAGACAGAATCACCATCGTAGCTTACCAGGGGTTTAAATATCAGGGGCTGCTTCCGTGTCACATTTCTCCCTTCCAGCTGCTGAATTTTCCTTAAGCTTGCAGAGCATTCCCAGAGACGTAGTAGCTGGTCAGGAAGGTGCAGAGACATCCTAGCAAGCTGATCCCACTCAGCAAATGGGAATCCTCTCTGGACCACAGGAAAACTTATTTTCATGGGGAGTTAAATAAAAGTGGATTTGAAAAACAAGGCTATTTGCTCAAAACCTAGGTCTAATAGGGAAGGGTTAATCTTCTATTAGCCTGCAGCATGTATGGTTTCGCACCATTTTAACCACCCTCGCCTCAGACATTTTAACCTTGACGAAGGTAATTACACACGCTGCAGGGTAACAGGGAATCTTGCTTCTGGCCACTTGTTCCTCTATTTTTCAGCCACATATATATATATCTATATATATCTATATCTATCTATATCTCCCCGTATAACATTTTAGGGCGACACTGGACACCGGCGCACTGTCCCCCTCGCCGCTCACCGAGGCGCAGGACCGGCGCGGCTCCGTTTCCCCCGGCGCCTAGGGAGCGGGAGCCTTCACCTGGCTGTCGGCACCCCTGCCCTCAGACCCGGCGACCCTTACGACAGCGCGCGAACCGGCGACGCTGCTCCCGCAGGGCTCGGGGGGCCCCCGCCGACGGCCCGC
>Ga0065711_1039304_pt1 | contig 17951 bp, 9 predicted proteins | sample Hoacrofraction12_FD_59098 | JGI IMG/M metagenome (GOLD analysis project Ga0065711, IMG submission 59098) | Hoatzin crop microbial communities from Cojedes, Venezuela - Epithelial fraction 12 v2 (version 2) | ecosystem: Host-associated > Birds > Digestive system > Esophagus > Crop | place...
CGTCTTAACGGGGTCTCGGCGGGAGCCGCGGCCGGTCACTGGGCGCTCGGCGCTGCCCCAGAGGCGACGGGGGAGGAGGGGGAGAGAAGCGTTGCTAATTGATTTCCAAGCGCTACCAGAGGCAGTAATAAGGTAATGAGAGTTTCTCACTTTTAGAGGCGGGTGGCTGGGAGCTAATCATTAGCGGCGTTTTAAAGCAGAAGAAATCCGTGCTTCCCATTCTCCTGGTCTGTTAATAAAGACCGCCTTTTGTGGCAGAATGGTGCTTTATGACACTCGAAGGTCCATTAAAACGTGGTGAAGGTGTGATGTTCAAAACACTTGGTCCCTGTGTTACCTGGATGCTGCAGACTCTTCACTGCAGGGGAGCTCGCCCATGGCAGCCCCAGGCTTGCCCACGGCACAGGCCCGTCGTGTCTCCAGCGGTTCTCGATACCAGCAGTGAAAAGCAAAAACAAAAAAGATGAAAGAGCCCTGGTTCTTATTTCACCTCCTCCTGTTCTGTGGTTATCGACTGAGTCAACGTTGGTGGAGTCACTGCTCTTCTAAGCCAGTGCGAAAGCGAAGCTGGCCTGGTGGGTTTTCTGGTCCAGAGGCGAGGCACGAGCCTGCTGCAACAGCGAGGGCAGGGGGTGGGCAGGGGGTGCTGGGGAAACGGAGCTGCTGCCGGCACTGCAGTGCGGGAGCTGGGGGGGGAAGACAAGGGGGCAGCCTTGGGAGAAGGGGGATGGAGGGGTCGGGAACCCAGCGCTGCCCAGCGCAGAACGTGCCAGCTTTCTCGGGTGAGCAGGGTCAGCACCTCCAGGCTAGCTAGGTGGTGACTCTCAGAGCTGTTTTCCAAAGCGCTTTTTTTCTTAGGACCACAGGAACAGGCACACTGTGTCAGACTTCGCGCCCACCCAGTCTGCCGGCCTGGCCAGGACACTGACTCATTGCAGGTGCTGCAGGGACACGTAAGACCCCTCTCATGTCAGCACCCTGCAAATACCTGCCACATTTCCTCGGGTTAGGCAGTGGCTAGACACCAAGCAGGGGCTTTGATCTAATCCATTTTAGTAGCTATGCGTGTGTAGAAGAGCGGTAGCACCATCCTGTCCTTGTCTGAGATTGTCAGCTATGGTTCTAACTTCTCTAAGAAAACTTGAGTTTGGGCCATTTGTCCACACTCCTTTCAGCCTCTTTCCCTGGCTTTCCAGCAATGAGAGCAAATACTTTCACTATTGCTCATTAAAGTGCTGGATTCTCATCCTATCACTCGGTTTCTGTCCAGTGGGTGATGGTTCACGTTGCACACTGTGGTCTTAAAAGCAGAAACAGCTGCTGTTCATGTATATTTCATTGAGCCGACCTGTTACGCAAACCCAGGCAGAGACTGATATAGCTTGCGAGTTCCTTTGTCCGTAGATTCATGACGTGCCCTACATTCTGCCGCCACACTGCCGTACGCGTCTCAGCTCTTCAGGTTAAAGCAGCTTCTCCTTGAACCTGGCAAATGTGACAACTGTTAAAATATTTTACATTACCAGTATGAGTCACCTGTCCCTTCTTTCCAAACAAGCTAATGCAGCTATGGTTTAATTTTTTTTTTTAAATAATCCATTACCTGCTTAACTGATTAGGTGTTGACATTGATTTCATTTGAGCATGTTGAGGAGGTCTTGTCAGACCTTGTTAAGCTAGAAATGCTTCTGCCACCACTCATACATGACAGCAGCCTCATTTTCTAACTTAATGGCATTGGCTTTATTAGGAGTGCATTTGCCATCATTCATCTGCCCAATCAGAGCTCTACAGCACTTGGCAGAAACTGTAGCAGGGGACATTTCTCTTCTTCTGTAGTGATATGTAGGTTAGCCATGCAACACAGTATTTAGCCTCCACTGGGACAGGTACAATGGCACAAAGCCAGCCGCTGGAGTTTGCTCTTACAAGCAATTTGAATAGAGCTGAGTGCCCCGTAGCCCAGCTGTCCAGAGGTCTTAGGACCTTAGGTCCAGAGTCACAAAGGTGACGAACGTGTAGCACCATCCTTCTTTCGTTAAAGATAGATACCTCAAAAAACAGTGTCTGTGGTGTTGGGCCATAGGCACTTTAAGGGATTACTTCCTTCAAGATCAGTCTCATTTCCTAGAAAGAGTTAGTTGTAACATCTATTTTTCTTGGTTCGTAGTTCCTTTTCTAAAGCTTAAATTATCAGAGTCTTGTGAGCTCCAATGCCCTCTTTTTAGAAAAACAACCTTTTAAAAGCAAAGCTCACCCAAGCTTTGCATAGAGCTTAAGAGATCGGAGTTGGGTCCAGCATGGAGGATCTGTTGTCTTTCCTCATCTCTCATGGTGGCGCCGCCTGCCCTCCTCAACCCATGCACTCTGAGCTCACCCCAGTCCAGAGGGAAGAGTGGTCATGTAGCTATGCAACATTCCTTAAATATATGCCAGTATAGTCAGTGTTAGCAGATGGCCCCAAGTACCCTGACATGCAATAACAGGAGGAACAGATTTGATCTTCCAAGTCTGACTTAGCACCCTTAACTGATGAATAAGGGCTGATCAAAAATATGTAAGAGGTCTTGGACACCTTATTAACAGGTATACAGAAATTAGATTGAATGTAACCAATTTAGTAGATCCCAGGATACAAAACTCCGTCCACATTTACGAGAAAAAACCCCAGACAACACAGCCCACTGGTCAAGACACAGTTCAGGGGGGTTGGGTATGTAAGCATCCGGTAGCAGAAGATCCGAACATTCACAGTTCTTGCTAGATTCAGATACGAGCAGGTGAGACAAAGTGCCACAATGTGAAACCTCGGAAATGTTGCAGTCTGAACTGATGCAAATGCAGGATGCTAGACTGCGAAGTCTTGGACCTCTCTTGCCACAAGAGCAAAAGAAAGACCATGTTTTCCAGTGGAATGAGTGTCTCCAAGATGTGTTTTTTTCCCTCACACTGTCAAAGCCTGAACAGAGATACAAACTGGAGTAAATACTTGCTGTCTTCCTTTCAGTACTCAGCATTTTTCCTTCCATCATGTGGCCAACAGTTTTGTGTCTTCATTAAAGCTGAGGGGAGGAGGGCTTTTTAGAGCTGATATCTATATTACATCATGCATTAGTTAGTGGAGCATTTGACTAGGAGATGGGGTGAGCTTTGTAACCTAATGCTAGTCTAAATCCAGGATGGAAGTATCAGGTGACCACGCTATGGACAGTCACATGGAGCTGAGAGCAAGTTCAGAAAACCTAAGGCACAAGACAGCTAAACTCTGCTGCATTATAAATACTTGTGTTACTGTACTTTAAAAAAAACAGCAGTCTACATTATTTGAACTGGACCCTGACAGCCTATCCCAGGGATGTATTGAAGTACCAGGAGAAAGCCCGGGTTGCCTGCTTTCCAGCACCACTAGACCCTCAGGGCACCTCTGTGCTGTGCATCGAAGCACCCTGTCGGGCTCTGTGTATGCTAACAGAGCAGAAAAAGGGCAAGAAAGAGAGAGGCAGGCAGGAGCGAAGGGGAGGGTGGGGGCTAGGGCTCTGCCCTCCCGGCTGAGCATTCTGCCTGTAGTGTGGGGCTGCCCTTGCCCTTGCCATCCTTCCTGGCCTCGTGGCTTTTGCATTCCCAGCCATGCAGCAAGCCAGCTTCAGCAGGAGGGAGGAATGTGGCCTTGGTATGAATGCCTGATAGGCTGGAGGTAGATTCGGGGCTGTAGAGTCACAACGCTTCAACTTAGTTATGTCGTGGGGGATGTTTTGCTTTCTATGCACATGCCCTGACATTAAGATCTAACATTTTCTCTACCCCTTTTTTTTTGGTGCTGACGTCCCTCTTCACCCATAATCTTGGCAATGCGTTATAATTGCCAGGTGAAGAAAGCATCTGATGTCCTGAAGCAGGAAGAGTTTTCAGATACTCTGCCCGTATGCATCTATCCTGTTTTGTAATTTGGCTCTGCACAGCTCCCACACAGCACACCAGCTTTCTGAATTGCCATTCAGAGACTCCTACCTCCTGCTATTAACTGTATATTTGGTCTACTGACTCAGTTAGATGCACTGGGTCATCTTCCTGGAGCTAAAGTGACTTGTAGTTAAGTGCTGCTGTACCTAAATTAGGTGATATGGATCTGGTCATTTGTACAAATTTATTGTATTAGCTTACCTCCATTAGGATCAGCTACTGCCTTGCCTTTCTCTTGGAGGATAATGCTCAGCCTGTCTAAGTTATTTCAAATTGCTTGTGGATTCTAGCTCCCTATAGTAATTCTAAATCATGGCCCAAGTTTGCCATGAATTCAGGTTTGTAGTACTGCTGTCTTCAGTGACATTAGACTGTGGGATTTTCACAGGAAGTCTATGAAAACGCTTTCTGTAGGTCAAGGGCTAAAGGTCTGGAAACTCATCCTCTCAGAGATATCTTCATAAATCCTACTTGATGAAAAGTCCTTCAGAAATATGAGCCCCTTACAAAGAAGATGAAAATTTGTGAGACAATGTTTTTCCCATTTTTGGGTGACTACAACCAATGAACACGAAGGCGGCAGGAGAGCCTTGTGATTAATGCTCAGCAGACCTTGTTCACGTCCCAGATCGGTCTCTTATTTCCATAACTCTGGGCCAGTCCAAAGGAAGACACTTGATGTGTCTGAGATGTGCTGATCTGCACAACAGCCATTTTGTCTGGGAGTTCTTGATGGCTGCCAGACAGCCAGAAATCCAATAGATTCCTGGTAGAATCTAGGTAGGGCGGTGGACTAGCTTTAAAAGCAATATAGTCCTATCCAGAATGACCGTATGCATCTTGCTGTATGCAAAATTTCTAAAATAGGGACAGTTCTAAAATTTATAAAACAGAGACCATATTTCTTCTTTTATCTGCTCAGGTTGTACACTTTCTATCCCAGAAGACAACTGCATGCTACACCTACTCTGCAGAACCCTAATCCCATTTGGGACCTCTAGATGGTACTGTAATATAGTAGTATAATAAACTGACAGATGGATACTTCTAAAAAAAAATGGCCAGTTCACAGAGAAATGCCACAAAAGGAATAACTGGGTTAGCCAAGTTCCAGCTTCCCACGACTGGACAGCATAAAATATATGCAATGAACAAGCACAGCCAAGAGCAGGGTTTCTTTGTTCATCAGACTTACCTGGTGGAAAGTCTAGACTACTGCTAACCTTTCCATGTCTTACAAATGCGTTGTCTGTACCCATCATTAAATACCTTCCAGGTAAAGAAACAGCCAAGCATAGAAAATGGCATCTCATTCTAGAAGCCAATGCATGTCCAAGGGGTGACACAAAAGCCAATTTTCCCTCAGCATCGCAATGGGTTTTCTCTGGCGGTCGCTTTGAACAAAGGTAACTGTCAACAGGAGCCGATCACAGCCTGCTCGGGAGTTTCTGAAGAAGGAATGTCAGAGATTCAAAATCCCTGAAAAGGGAACACCCCTGTCAAGGGGAGGCTTTGAAGTGACACTAAACATATATTTATAATTACAGATGAGGCAGTATAGTATGCAGAAGTAATAAAGACACGCAGCGTGTCCTACGGGCATGGCAGGAGAGGTGACATGCATCATGAAGCCTTGTTGAACTGCTCACTGGCGCTGAGGAAACCTGAGGCTGGTGCTTCCTATCACTTTTCATGACACAATGCAATCCTTTTGCTTTCAGGAGTGCGCACACTTCACATGCACTATTGATATCCCTTAAATACATGACATAACTCTCAAGCCTACCTCAAGAAGGTAACATAATCTTGTTCACATACCCAGCATGGAGGCGAGAAAGGACGCAGGGCAGATTTTTAGGTAGCTCAGCTCAGTGTGCTCCCTGTGAGAGGCTTGAACTCAGGCAAACAAGCCTCAGGAGGCTTGCTTGGAAAGAGTCAGAGCCTTGCTGCTATTTGCCTGGAAGGCTTGGAGAGAAAAGCAAAGCCAAAAACAGCCAGAACATGTACCTTTCTATTTAGACATCCAGTTGTCTCCATCCCTTTGTGTGTGTGCACATATGCATGCAAGAGTGACTATGATCTCAGAATGAAAGCAGTTTATTAAAGCAGTTTCCTGCTAGGAAAACATATGTGTATGCATATATATATATATATATACACGTACAAATATATATATTTGTACATGGAGATTTTCCATGCATTAAAGTCTGCAGCACTTACTCCTCTATTCAGGATAATGTACAGGTGCTATTTTTTATTGCACGGGATGCCTGAGCAAGTGTCCCTAGAGGGTCAGAGCCCCCCCAACATCTGATGGAGAGCAGTGATTTACCTCTACTACAACTGTGGCACTAGGTACTTGGCTCCCAACCCAATGGGTAGGTAGCTCCCTATTTACATGCTCAAAGATGATTTGAAAATGCATGTGAATGTGTCCAGTAGTGCAGATGACAACTTTTTTCCATCCCACCAGGTAACTGAAATAAAAAAACTGAGCTACAGCTTTTAGCCAAACTAAGCTATGGATATGGTGAGCAAACTTTCCTGTAGATTGCATTAAAATCACAGCATTTGCCTCAATGAGGTATCTGCCTGTGGCACCTGCAGTGATTTTCATTTCCTAGGAATGGAGAAAGCTGCAAATAGTGAGATTTATCTTCAGCAAGTGACATCCATCATTATTTAAACCATGTCTTCCCAAAGTGCTTTGCTCTGAGGGAGAGCAGACACATGATGCCTGAAAATGATGCATTTCCTGTGTGAAACTGATTGTGGGATCACTTCGTGGGTGAAGCGTCCATCTGAACTACACATCAACCGTTGCTAAACAATGGATGGCAAGAATCCCTGACATACTGCTACTTCTCATTTGTGTTTCATACATTCCTCTCCACCCATAGAGTTTAATTGACACTGCTCTTTGTATTTTGCCTGCCAGTTTTGATCAAGCCCATATAAAGAAGGATGCATGTTTAAAGTACCACAGCATGAGTAATTTGAATCAAAATACAGGTTTGCATTAAAGCTCTGGTGCATTATTTGATGGTAAACTTCTTTTAAATCTTCAGGACTGCCATTATGAGGTGGGATGCCACATCCTGGTTGGAATAGTGATTGAATTTGAAGGCAAATCATCCTTCATATAGCAACGCTTTCGTCTCCTCCTCCATGCACATGGAACATGTTTGTTTTATTTTAGGGCTCACTCGGGCTACAAGATTTTCCAGTCAATTCTTTGCAGTCACATATGACCCTCTTCCAACAAAATTAAGGCCAGACCATGGCCCTTTTTCTCACTTTCCTCTCCTTACACAACAGCCACCCTGAGTACATTTACACCATCTTCCAAGTGGTGCTCAGACAGGATTTCTGATCAAATAAGCAGCCCATCTACAGTTTATTCTCAGGAGCAGGTGAGGTTTGTGAGGTTTATGAGTATGTGAAACATTAATCCTTTCTCTTGAAAGTAATAGCCTATTCTCCCCTAAGGAATAGTTGAGCATGGCCTAATTTGCAGCATGGATTGGCCCTGCATGCTCCAGGGAGATTGGTCTGGTCACCTCCAAGGCCTTTTGGAGATGTTAGGTGGTAGACACCGGACAGACAACAAAAGTTAGCATTCCCCAAAGAGACCTCTCTCATACCTATCTAGGTGGCAGAAAGAATTTAAGGGTACCTGCATCCATAGAGCAACTATAGAGATATGAAGTTAGGTCTTGGGAGCAATACGGTCTTCAAGATATTTGTGGGCCTGCACAGGTGATGCATCGAGCATACATAGCCCCTGTAGCTGTGCAGTCCATTTAGAGGTTCAGTGGCATGTGCAAGGATGTCGTCTATGTTTTCATACACTGGCCTTTTTCACAACACAATGAAATAAGCTAGCAGGAGATGAGTCTACACCACTCTGCTCCCTCACCACGTTTGTCAGAGCCTTCTGGGGAAATCCGGAGAGCTGCCTTTGTACTCTTCCCCAGAGGATATCTGTACACACTACTTACACAAAAATTTTCATGTGGGATGTTTTACTGCATCTGGGAGAGCTAGGGCACCGAAGGACCAGTCAAAATATTTACTGAATAGACAGAGCGAGTAGATTCTTCCACCTGAGGAAATAACGGTTACAGCCTGCCTAAGGGAAGTAATCAAAGTACTACTTCAGGTCTTTGGCAGAGGCAAACTGTGACTATCTGAAGTAGTTATTTCATGAGTCTTAACCATGTAGTTTAAGAGCACATAACTTATTGCAACTCCGACTTGCCATCAGCTAGTAAGAAGGTATAGGACAGGCTGGACCTAGAGGCTTAGCCTTTTGGAACAAGGGTATGCACAAACACCCCTGAAGGGTTTTCCCACTCAGTTTCTGTGATGAAAGTGTCCATATCAAAATTTGACTCTTACAAGGAGTTAACCACATATGATAAATCTGCCGTCCTGTTCTGAGCATGCTTCTCTCTTATTTTTTATACCCTATGTGCTGCATGAGCCTTAGTGAGGGAAAACACCATCCCTGTGAACAAAATACATGAAATGATTTTTTGGCACGCTTGTTTAGAAGTCTTCTGTTAAGGTGTCGTGGTTGTGGCTCTGTTGCTGTTAACAGCACAGTAGCTTTTAAGCATCCGCATGAACTGGACCATACCATTCAGATGAGCTACAAAAGTGAAATGAAACTAGGAATCCTTCGCAAAAGGTTTACAAGAAATAGTCAGAGGCTACAGACAGTAGACAAGAGAGTGCTGTGAAACAACTATAGTGGGTGCAATGTACCAGAAGTGAGCATTTCTCAGCCTCATCCTTGACTAGTGAAGCTGGAATAATTTCTAGCAAGTCTAGCACTTCTAGCAATTGTTTACTGAAACAAGAGCTCTTTTTAAAGGCATTTTTTCTACAGCTTCATGTTATATGTACTGTGTCACTATATAATCACTTCTTTTTTTAACAAAGCTGTTAGTCTGTGATTCTGTGATTCTGTGATTGAAAATTTGTTACAAATGTTGTTACTAACATACTGGTATTTTACTCACCAATTCTGAAAAGATATCTAATCCCGCTTTAAAATTAGCACATCTTACTTCTATTAAAATGAGTTCTATGTTTTGATCAACTATAAGTATAATAAAATTGCTTTCACAGTATTTTAAATAAAAATCATATACATAAAGATTTGCTCTTCTGTCATTCACTGCAGTTCTACAATGTCTGACATAGCTGATCAGAAGCAAACATCTAGCTCCCTTAATTGAGACGATACGGAAATGATGTGACTTTATCATGCTACTTTGTTGTACCTGAAGATCATTAGGTTTGATCTTTTACTGTGGCTGTTTTCTTGCTTAGACCACTGTATCCACGGCACTGTATCTCCAGCTGGTGAGTACTGGAAGGCCCTTACATTATTGACTTGGCTGTGGGCTGCTTCCACCTTATCTCTCACCCTTTCCAGGTGTTCCACCTACCTCCCTACATCAGCACTAGTGTTTTCTCCATTACCCAGCGTGTCTGATGGTTCACTGATCCAGCTGAAATTGACTCTGTAAAAAACAGTAAAAAAATTACTATTCTGTTGAGTATATTTTCACGACCAGTAAAACTAGCACAAAAAAACAAGAAGCGGGGCAAAGAAGCAGCCAGTAATGAAATGATCCCAAGATGATCACAGAACTGACTTCTTGTAGTATTCTCTCTGAAAGTGAGTGAATAAAGCTACATCTGCTTATAGCTGCTGAGAATCTGACCCTGTATATATACATGAAATGCTTTCTCTGCATAATTCCTGTAATCACATTTTGTCGTGAGGTTCCTGCTTCATTTTGGATAGTATCTAAATCATTTCTCCTTTTTCTTTTCTGAAATCCCTACTCTTCTTTGTCGGATGTCTGTGCATCTCGTTACTGGCTGTATTCCTCTAATATGAAAATTCTGCATTCCCATAAGTAAAACTAGGAGAGTGATTTATGCATTTTGCTGCATGAAAAGGCCCCTTGTGTGCTCCACATGTAAAGGCAGAACAAAGCAGATCCCTGCGAACATTTGTTTTCCTTTTAGCAGTTATTGCCCTAAAAAAAGGTCAGAATTAAATGAAACAACTTAACATTTTGTCCCTTGTCCAGTTCTGGTGCCTGATCTGGTTTCAGCTGCAATAATCATGGGTCTCTCTCTGAATACATGAGAATGGACTTTGGCCCCTTAAGGATTACAGCTCACTCAGTGGTTCCCACAACTTTGGACCAACTGGTCACAGTCCACCAAGCCAGCCATCTGTATGCTTTACTTCTTTATACTTTCTGCAGCCCCAGGTGCAGAGCACTCACGATGGCCTCGAGGACCACCCAGATTTTCTGCACTGCAGCAGTAAAGCCACTGAAATAAGTAACATGACAATCCCACCCTAGAATAAATGGATCTCTTTGGCCAGGAGCTCCAGCACAGTTGAGCTAGACAGATGTGCTCATCTTTAGGCATTTCAGGAGTGGTCTGAGGGGAGCCACGGCTGGCTTCACTGTCTGGTTTTGTTCCTAGCTGACGAGCAAAGGCAAAAGGCAAAAGGTTTTCCTAAATAACATTACACAATGTCTAAAAATTAAAGTGACAATTCAGAATCCATTAGGTAAATGCTCGCACTGCACACTTGAATGTCTAGTCTGTGAGGAAGACAGTGACTGGAAAAGAGTAATGGAGTGATAAGCCTTCTGCTTGAAACTTTCTCTTTCGTGGCAGAGCACCTCCCTGTCACATCAGGATGCTTCCAGACCACCTGACGAGTCCGTATGTGGGAGCCTGATATTCATCAGACTTTCTGCTTTCTGAACTACTCACTGTTCAAGTTGACCGACACAGAGGTACTGGTTGGAGTGGTGGTTTCACAAAGCGTCAACTTTTCCAGTGCTGAGAGACTGCTAACTTATTCCACCCAACAGTCTGTAAGACTGGAGGTCAGCTGAACTCAGTCCCACCACAGTGCATCCAGTTAAGTCCCCTGTCAGCGAACTCCAGTGAACGCTTTAGAGTGTAGGGGTGAGCAGGTACATATTGCTCTTCTCGCTTGTACCTCTACCCACCTCTAGATAACGCAGTTTATGATCTCAGTGTTACACCCAAATCATAATTTTTGACACCTGCCAGTGGACCTCTCCTCTATGAGGACATACAACCTTTTTCAGATTTCCTTTGTGGTTTTGCCATCTACCATATCCTGCAGCAAGGAGTTCCACAGTTTAGTTATGTGCTATGTGAAAAAAAGGGCTTCCTTCATTAGGTTTCATATGTGGCAATTATTTTCATTGGATGTCTCCATGTCCCTGTGATGTTAGAAATAGTGAATGTGTATACACTTTTCATTTTCATTTTGACCTCCGTACTTTTACAATCCTTAATGCAAACCAAGGATTTTTTTAAGTTTTCCTTAAACAGAAGCCATTTCCCACTTTTCATCAGCTTTTTAAGGGCTCTCTCTCTTTTTTGGATAAACTACATCATTTTTTTTGGTCTGAAGAAATGCCAGAAATGCATGCAATATTTGAGATGCAGATGAGTCGTGAATTCAAACCCAGACATAATCGTATTTTCTGTTTTGTTCTCTCTATATTCTTTCCCTGATAACTCAGTTCCTAGTTTTGGTTTTACCTGACATAAAAATGTCTCCTGCTTCTGCTGAACTTGATAATGAAAGTTCTGATCTGATTTCTACGAAGGCAGGTTGAATCCCTGGCCCGGAGCTCACCCAGCAGCCCTGCACTAATCTCCTGAGTTATCAGGCCACCTACCAGGACACGATTGTTCAGCCTTTTGTTCATCTGAGGAGTAGGTCTGGATGGATTCCATGACAGATCAATGACTCTAGGCTTCTCTTGAGGGAAAGAGAATCATTTATCATTGCTAATGATTTGTTTTCTGTATTGATCTTCCTACCTCCTCCTGACATGCAGCCCTGCTTATGAGGGAGTGCTCTCAGAAATATCCCCAGTAAAACCCACTTTACTTCCAGACAGAATGCTGTATGTTGGACGCAACAGTTTTGGGTCCTTCTGATCAGGTAGGATTACTTTTGGCTGTGTGCTGACTGTTTTGTGCCCAACTAGAATACTGTTAGTAGATGTTGGTGTAATTCTTACATACAATGCTACAGGCAAGGGAGTAAGGTCAGAACATTCATCCTGTTTTCCACAGTCAGGTGGCCTTGCCCACTCCAGTAGTCTCTGTAATTTGAAAGAACTGAACTCCAAAGCCTGACATTCACATGATGGCATGAGAATGGCAAGGTTCATTCTTAAAGCAAATTTCTCTCTCTCATCACACCAGAAATAAATAAAATCTCCACTCAAACATATTCTTACATCTCAGAAAACACAAGGATTAAAAAGAACAGCCTTCCTCTCTGTAGGCTTAGCCTCCAAAGCAGGTACGTGTTTGTGCTTTGTGCCTGGGATCCGCAGGAAGGTGATACTAGGAATGGCCTGCTAACTCTGCTACAGTCAGTGACACAATTCCCAGCAACTTCATTACAAATATGGTTTTACCCAAGGGTTTTACCAGCTAAGCAACTGTTACTGTATTTATGTACACTTACAGGATTCATGATGTCAAGTGCCAAGCTTTTCAGTTAATTTCTGCTTAGCATCTGTGCAGATGTGCACAACAAAAGTCACAGTTGAGGCACAGTCTTTGATTTTTGTCTTTGGATTAGACATTTGGTACATGAAAGCAGAAGACAAAATTAATTGTTTTTTTCTAGGTCCTAACTTTGTTCCCCAGAGAAGTAGATTTCAAGGGGATTGCTTCTATGAGTAAAATTACTCACATGCATATATCTTCACAGGATCAGCACCGAAATTCGTGTGTTTCTTCTTGCGGAGCAATTACTTTTCACATTTCATATTAACAATGTTAGCTCCCAATTCAATTAACATCACCACTGTTTTCTCTTGACAATTTCATGGCAAGTCTATAGGGATCCCATTAAAATGTCATTATATTGCTGCTGTGTTGTAAGACTTCAGTGGGAAAACAATTTCAGTGCAAGTCTACAGAGATCTTGTTATGAAGCTGTTAGAATGTGAAATGCAAATGGCATCAATTATTTCAGTGTGAGCCTGTGGAGTCCCAATCCCGATGTCATCATGATATGAAGTTAAAAAGAAAAACTATTCCAGCCTTCATGTATGGAGACACCAGAATGATGTGAGAATTAAGGGAGAAAGGGAAAGGGAGGAAGGGGCAAAACACTTTTAATGCATTGTTGTAGTGATGCGGGACAACAAACAGAATTCATAGGTCGTCTATGATAGTCACCATATGACCTTGGCAACCCTAGTCCTGAGCCTTCTATATATACAGTCCTCTAATCCAAAGGATTTACACGATGAGATTATAGTGATAGGGGTGATTTTTAGATCCCTGCGACGAAAGCGTCCGATCCTGCTGCACATACTTTGAGCAGAATGTAGTTTCCCACAGTTGAAGTTTATTCTGCACCATGCAACACATAAGTACCCCTTAAATCCATGGTAAATCTAATCATGTCTGTACGCTTCATCCGTGCATTTCTCTAGAAATAATTAGAAGAGAAGGATCACCAACCCAGAGGGTGGATCCCCACTGTGTGCTGAGGGCAGCTCCAAAGCTGCCTTGATACCAGGCGCATCAGTCACACAGACAGCAAACTCGTGAGAGGAAGCTCAGGTGCAGCTCGAATGTCCCCATGGAGCACATCTGACATCGGTCCTCTCAGCGCATGTGTGGAGGGGGACTTGGCTCCCTGGACACTGCCTGCGTGGAAGTTGCCTCCATGGTCACTTGCCTGCCCTAAAAAGCCGTTGTTTCCGAATGCGGGAGAGAAAGCCACAGGGTCTCTGCAAGTGAGGCTGGAAGATGGCTGATCATGCAGTGCTGGGTTATTACTATCTGGATGAGTGAAGACAGCGGGATTAGACCCAAAGGCAAGAGCCTGGTGAGGTTAGTTAAGGAGGAGGAGCAGTTGCTGGGGGAGCAGATAGAAACAATATGAATGTGTGGAAGATGTGACCAAGTACAGTATCTAAAATGCATCTTTGCATGCTGTGCCAAGCCTAGAATTTTTGGTGTGCAGAGCCTGCATCCCCTTATCTTTGTGCAGATATGCTCCCCTCTATTTGCAGAAGGTCTCCATAAAGTAAAACAAAAGTAATAGCTACCTGTAGTAAACTCCAAAAAAGATCTCCAGGTTTTCAGTCAGGCTCTTCGGGCTTTGGTCCAAACTCATCTAGTCTATGATGGCCTACAGAAGAATATTAATTTTGCTGATATGAACCAAGGAAGTTGGTGACTGTTACCTGCTCTTCTGCCACAAACAATGTAAAGTGTCTGAAAGGACAGATCTGCCTGATAGGATAGGTAATCTCCTCAAATTCCCATCACAAATTAATGTTTGCTTTTCCAGAAAACTGTCAACATTGCTGGCATCACCCTTGACCAATTCCAGAACCATGAAGGGCTTCGGTACAAGTCCAGGAATCCGTGACTGGAGGAGAAACGGGATTTCCTCTTTTTCTTCTTCTTTTCCAAAAACATTACAGGTTTAACTGTTCATAATTCTGTCCTTCTGTAGATAACATTAGATCTATGAAACTGTTCAGAAATACAATGGCAAGATCTTAGAACAAGTCTCAGATTTATGAACTACCCTAGGAGAGTTGATCTGACTGTATCTGATGTGTCGGTCTGTCTGCCTACGCATACTTCTGATGGCATTTCGCAGGAGACTTGCAGCAGCAGCATATACTGCATTGCATCCACAGAATTCCATAATAAATAATTCTGTAGATGTCACAGGCCTTTCAACACGATCCTAAGTTAAAGGAGCTGTAATTTCCTTATGTTTCTTAACATCTGTTCAACAAATGAAGTTTCCAACTTTGTTTATACTTGCTCTAAAGCCAGGTATTCTCTGCAAGCTGAAACTTTTTTTAAGGACAGGCAGTTACCAGAAGAGTTTCTGCCTCGCTCCAGCATAACTTGGTATCATCTATCTGTAGTATTCACTTCCAGAACTATTAGAAAGTAATAACAGTATGGACATTATATGGTTTAATACTCATTTTAACTTACTGAAGTGTGAAGTACTGTGGTAACACCTCAACATCCTGCTGCTGGTACGGCCAAATCTTGAGCAGGCTGTGGTATGTTGCACAAGCCTCCACACTTTGCCGACGCTCAGAAATCTCTGCAGCTCATCCATATGGAGAGTATCTGTTGGGAGTTTTCTCCTCACTCTGTGTCTGCTAAGATTCACTGAGGATAGCCAGTGACTAGCTGTGAAACTTGAAGATTTTTACGTTCTCTTTTCTGAACTGCATGTTAGGCAACAATTGTGTGATATCCTTTGCTATTAGAATGGTCAACATTAGGGTAGTCTCGCCAGCTGAGCAGCTACTGTAGTTGGTGGCAGCTGCTATAGCTGTGAGTTACTCCCAAGAGTAACATCTTGTGGCTAGGCTGTGTTGTTTATATGTGGGTAGACAAAGCTCAAGGGGGTCTGCATTCTGGCTGTCTTCTTTCTGCACTGAAAATAATACAAGCTTATTGAAACATTCTTAATCTGTATAATCAGGACAGAAAATGAATACGAACAGGCTCACTCATAAAATTTCTCTTTCTTCTGCTTCTGTACTCCCAGACCTCCTCTGTGAACAGCCTCTTCTGCAATGTATTTTGCTATTTCTGGATCTGTTCCATGACAGAATGCAGAAGAGCACCAACATTGCTCTGGGTTAGTGGAGTTAAAAAGCAAAAACTGAAGAACAAAACTCAGCAGGCAACCTAAATAGTAACTTGTCCTGTTTTCAGCTGGGATAAATTTTCCTCCCAATAGCTGCTGTGTTTTGGATTTAATACAAGAAGAATGTTGATAACACTGATATTTTTAGGTGTTCCTAAGAAATCAAGGACTTGTTCCAGTCTCCCATGTTCAGCTAACGAGCAGGTGTACAAGAGCTGGGAGGGAGCATAGCCAGGCAGCCAGCTCAAGCTGGCCAGTCGAAATAATCCATACCATAGATGTCATGCTCAGTTTATGGATGGGGGCTGGCCAGGGAGGCAGGAATCCTTTCTTTCCTTTTATTTTTTTTTTCCTGTGAGTTTGGTCTTTTTCTGTGAGTTATGCAAATTTCACGAGTTTGGCCAGATCCACAAAATTCGTGAGCACTGGGAAACCTGTGAGCTTCCGCAATCGCTGCTTGAGAACTGGCTATGCATCTGTTTATTGGATGGTGAGAAAAATTGTATTGTGTATAGCTTGTTTTACATATTCATTATTGTCATTATTAGTAGTAACAGTAGTAGTAGTATTAGTATTTCCTTTTTTGTCTTATTAAACTGTCTTTATCTCAACCCACAAGTTTTACCTTTAGCCCATTTCTCCTCCCTGTCCCACTGGGGGGAAAGGGGAGGGGTGAGCGAGTGGCTGTCTAGTGCTTAGTTGCCAGCTGCTGGGTTAAACCATGACATAGCTGAACCCAGTTTAGGTTGCTAGGGGTTATTCAGTCCAAATCAGTTCACCCACCTCCTCCCCCATTCAACTGCAATGCTTATTTTGTACAGGAATTAGTAGGGATAAGTGATAGCTCTTTGCAAAACATTTACGAATGAACCAGCATCCCATATTTGCATAGCCCACAGCTGGTATTAGAAGTTCAGCTGTTGTGCTGAGCCTGTGCTAAATTCAGCAAGCTCCAGTGGCTAAAACAACTACAAGATAAAGGACAGTTGCAAGATGTGCTGGCTTTGGATATCTGGTTGCAAACAGACACTTTCGCTCCAGAATAGCAGAAAGAAGGCTGGAGGAATGGCCGGAGAGGACAGAGGGGAAGGTGGCAGCAGAAGGAGGTTGGAGCTGGGTGCCAAGGCAAGAGGTGGAACAAACCCACTGAGCAACACACTTACTTCTCCCATTGAGCAGAAGAGGATAATATCCCAGACACTTCCCTACCCACAGGGGGGGTTGTCCCTGTTGCCTACTGCTAGATACCTCCTTCCTCTCTCCCCTTCTCCCTGGCATCATGTAGCACATGTTCTGAGTCTGTTGGCTGGGACAATGACGCAGTCCCACCCACACCCACTCTGACTTGGAAAGGGATGGAGGGGCAAAGAGACATTGCCAGACTGGAAATCCTGCCCCACGGCTGTACCACACTCCTTGGTACAACCCCAGTGCAGCCTGGTTCCTCCCCAGGTCAGACCTTCGTAATACATTCAGTGTGGGCCTGCTGGGGCTAGATGACAGGTCCTGTGCTCTCCTGTAACACTACAAGGCTCACCTTTACATCAAGTGATTTGTCAGTATTTTCCTGCTAGCATTTGACTTTTCTCTTGGCTTTGCTCCTCACTGCTGTTAACTGTCCTGACAAATGAAAGTCATTCTGAAACTATGTGGCTTTGTAATTATTATCTTTGTTAAATATTTTGAAAGCTGAAGAGTTGATGTTTGCTCCCTCACAAGCTGAAATTCCTGCCAGAAGTTCAATTTAACTGTCAACACCTCTGCTCATGAACTTAAATATTTTGGAGTCTGTCTTTATAGTTACATATATCAGCAAGTTCTGCTTTCTGTAGGACAGACAACTGGTTGCTAATAAGAATGTATTCCTGTTTAGTCATGTTTCTTTATTTAAGGCTGATGTTGAACTAGTTTTCATCTCTCTGTGCTAGTATTCATGTCAGAAATAGGTTTTCTGAGTTCACTGCTGGTTATAGCCCTTCAGGGTTCCAGTGCTTTAAAAAAATCCCAGATCCTGGATAACCTCGTGAAAAACATTGCTACTAGCTCTTTGAATTTGGAATGGTAATGCCTGGAAATGCTTGTGATAGGTCCCTCCCCTTTCCATGTCTGGAGGTCATCAACAAGCAAGTGGAGGAAAAGAAGGTTATCAGGAGTAGTCAGCATGGATTCACCAAGGGGAAATCATGCCTGACCAATCTGATAGCTTTCTACGATGACATGACTGGCTGGGTAGATG
>Ga0065711_1006973_pt1 | contig 17949 bp, 16 predicted proteins | sample Hoacrofraction12_FD_59098 | JGI IMG/M metagenome (GOLD analysis project Ga0065711, IMG submission 59098) | Hoatzin crop microbial communities from Cojedes, Venezuela - Epithelial fraction 12 v2 (version 2) | ecosystem: Host-associated > Birds > Digestive system > Esophagus > Crop | place...
CCCCGGCCCCGCGCAGGAAGAAGAACAGCTGCTAAATGCTGTTAGTGTTAAAAGCCCTCAATTAAGAAGAACACTAAGGGACAACACAGGAAGCCAGAAAGCTGCTCTGTAGCTAAAATAACTACTGTGAGGCACTGTGATAACAGAGTGAGATCGGAGGACAAATTGCTGGAGTGACACTGCCTTCCTGCTTTCAAGGATGGATCCTGCGGTGGGGAAGGATGGCGACAGAAGCAGCAACATCCTAGAGCACCAGTAGCTGGGACTGGTCCTCTTTACAGAGCCTCCCCGTGCACCGGGGTTGGGCTGTCATGAGCAAATCCCACAGCCAAGGCAAACTAAAGGGAACTTCAGCTTCTCATCCAAATGCTCTGCTCTTTCCCATAGGTGCTGTGAGACAGGAGTTTTTTTACACAGGCATAGAAAAAGAGAGCTACTTTGAGATGGTTTGTTCAGAGCCTATAACTGGTGTTTGGAGGAAGCTGAGCTCTCCCATGTGCCAAGAGCAGGGCTGAGGGAGGAGCAGGCTAGAAGGGAATTGGCTCTGTCTGGGCCAAATTCTGATCAGGGAGGAGGAGGAGGCTTGCAGAAAGACAACCAATTTTTCTTCTTGGAAATAAAAAGCTTCTGGCATCACCTGCTGCTTATCTTGCTGCAGTGATATGTAGTTTCTTTCCAGGCCTAAAGAGCACAACCCTGACTCCAATAGGGGCTTAATTGCTATTAATCCTGTTAATTGAATTTGGTTCTCCTGTGCCATTTAGCACTCTGACTGAAGGAAGAAAATTGAAAAGAAAAAGAAAAAGACTAGGAAACAAGCTCAGCTGACCCAAGGCATGTGACTCCCCCGGATGTTATAAATACATTCTCCCCTGCATTTGGGGGTCTGCTCTGGAGTGGGGCTGGTTGGTTAGGGCATGTGGCAGTGGGGTTGTGAGGGGAAGTGCCTTGGGTGCTGTGCTGGGAAGAAGTGGTTCCTGCTGTAACTGGGCTTTGAGGGATCCAAATGCTGAATGTGAGTTCTTAAATTAAGTTGACTTCCATGTAATGATGAGACTTGGGATACCACGGGACCAAGTAATCTCTCAGGGATTGCCCAGTTCCTCTAAGGCTTTATTTGAAGGCTGATGTGTGATCTATGATAGTATTTTTGGTTTCAAAACCAAGCGTTTGGGAGGTGCGTGCAGCAAAGGTGACTTTTAAATAGGTGGTTCCCCTCTAGGGTGGACCTGTCTCAGATAGCTCAGAGGAACAAGGACATCAGAGGTGTGTCTGTATCTGCCTTTGCTCGTGGACAGGCAGGTTTTTTGGTGTGTGCCAGGTTCCTGAGGAGCCCTGCTGTGCTGGCACCTGCACCGGTTTCTGTGCTTGCCAATAACTCCCACAGCAAGAGAGACAGAGTTGGCTCTTTAGAAATAGGTAGTATTATTTCTTTTTGTATTGGTGGAGTTTCTGTTAGGAAAGGATTTTGAGAAGGGGCTTTGCGGGTGAACAGCTCCGTTCCCTTTTTGCAAATGGACTATAGGAAATCTCTGTAGTGTTTGGAGGCTTTGTTCCTTCTGGGGCACGTTCAGACCCTGGCTGCAGTCTCTGGCTGTATGTTAGATGGTTGGGTAGCAGTGGCAATGTCTGGATGCTGTCTTTGTGGTTTCTGGAGTGAGACCTGCATGTTAACTAAATCCTTGGGGCAGCACAATGCTGCTGTGCTGTATATAAACCAACCGTGGATGTACAGGGTGGTGGATGATTTTTGGGGGGATTTTAGTTCTTGCCCTGCCCGTGTTCCTGTGAGATGCTGATCATCGCCAGGCTGTGGAAGAGGCAGAGCTGGGCATGTCTGGGGGAGTGCTGCCAAATAACTGCATGGAAAGGTCTTGTAGCGAAGATCATGTAAGGCTAAATCAGAGATCCGAGGTGAGTCAGAGGTTTAATTTAATTAGTTCTAAAATTAGAGTGTCTGTAAGGTGAAGGCAGGGCAGGAGGAGGCAAGATTTGGGGGTGTGCTTTATAAGTGAGAATTGATTTGTACGGGCTGGTGCTGTTTGTACAGACTGATGGCAGTGTCCTGCGGCCTTTAATAAATTTAATAAGCATGCTTTATACACAAATTGGTGTGCACAGTTCAGTATTGCCATTCGTGGTATAACTTAGGCTAGTCAATTAATTTCTAGTTTTGCTTCCACATGAGAGCGATGCTCTCTCATCCTTTGTCTTTTCTTTCTTTACAGTTTCTGCAGAAAATAATATTGCCTTTTAACATGTGTGTATTATCTAGTGCTTGGCACAATGGCACTAGGGCCTGCACTGACTGCTGCAGGGTAAATAATCAGTAATAATGGTAGTTCAAAGGATGTGCCAGCACTCTTTATTTCTGGAGATTTCCCCTTTAAGTTGAACTTTCATTTTGTACATCGGTTGAAGCATCTGTCCTAGTGAGACCTTTGGCCTCTCTTTCACTTGCCACAGAAGACAAAGGTTAATGTTGGTCAGGGAATGAAGTAAGGTGTGACCTTGTTGGCCAGTTAATGGAAAAGCAAATTTGAGCTTGAAAAAGGCTTAGACAGTAGATTTCTCAAGGAGGGGGATTCCACCTTCCAGCCATTTTTAACTAAAAGAAGAGTAAGCTAAAGGTGTTTAAGTTTGGGAGCATGATAAAGAATCTACCCATTCATTAATAAACTTCTTGTAGTGAATGGTAAGGGCCTTCCCAGTCCCTGAGGGCCCCAGAGTCCTGCTGAGCTTGGTGGCTTTGCTTTAATTTTTGATTCTGGTTTGGGCCATGATGCAAATGCTGCTTGGAGGAGTTCATAGCGGTTTTGTGAGGATGCTGCATCACTACAGGGTTAAGCTATATCCACCAACTATTATCAAAGGCATTTGGGGTCCTTGGGCATGAAGTTTACTTCCGCTATCCAAATGTACATCTAATCATGATGTATGAATAGGGTGGGGTGATCTCCCTGCTCATTCCCAAGGTTTTTCTAAGCAGTTTGTGCTCCTCTCCATGCCCCAAAAAGCCGCGAGAGGTTCAAGAGGGGGAACAGATGACTGCGATGCTCAAGAAAGCTGTCCATGAAAAGGGTTTTCAGTTCGGGAGGAAGACAAAAGCACACCCAGAGACTGTTCCTTGCTATATCCCAGTGCAGGTACCTGTATTTTCCTCCTTGCCTTGAAGAACAGTCTTGCCATGTGGTGTCAAATCCCATGCTACACTGATGGTTGTGGCCAGAGAGTGGGTCATCCAGCAGCTCATTGTCTGTCCCGCACAACCACACGGAACACAGGAATGGCCCAACGAGCAGCCACGAACATTACACAGAACTACTGCTGCTTTTGGGTTCTGACTAGAATGTGAGATATAACTGATCACCTGGGAAGGTGCCCGGGGGCCCCGGTGGGAGGGATGGGATGGGGACCGGGTGTCAGCAGGTGGCACTGTCTGCTGCGAGCTGGCCTCATGTTCTCCCTGCACCTTGAGGTGCTCCTGCCGGAGCAGGACCTTGGGGAACCACAGCTCTGCCTCCCCTCCCTGGGGCCCGTTCGCAACCAGGCTGTAGACGCAGATGTGACACCCCCTGCCGTAGTTGGGCAAGTCTGGCTTTTTCAGGTGCTACTGTGTCTTAAGGTCTATGCTTAGCAATAAATTTAAGGCACATTGTATGTACTATTTTAGACAGGTATTCAGAGTGATTCTTGATGCTAAGAAAAGTCTTCCCTTGGGATGGTATTGTACCTGTAATAGAAGTGAGGCTTCTACCCCCACTGCTTCTAATAACGGCAGTTACAGAATTGCATTTCATCTGCCTGAAATTCTCCTGCTGCTTCAGTGAGACACTGGACTGATTTCAGCTCTTTCCAGTATTGATCTGATGTTGCAGAGCGTTGTTTAAAGGCTGCTCCTGCCCATCCAAAAGGCTTTGAGATCGCTACATCTTCACAGGGTTTAGTGAGCCATTTGGGACCTCAGGATGAATGGTAATGAATAATCATCAGCAGTTAGCGCTGAGCCACAGCCACTGGAAACACTGAGAAAAATGAACTGGTGCTTCCTTGTAAACCCTGCAATTGTGGGTTCTCCCTGCCACCGGAGCAGTGACAGAGGAGCAGAAGTCCCACTCTGGGTCACCGGTGTTGCAAAAGCAGAGAGACTTTCACTTGCATGCTCCAAGGAGCCCGGGGGACAGAAATCACTGCTGAAGTGAAAGGGAGCTGGAAGCAACCTCCCAGCCCTGCCTGGTCTGTGCCAAGGTGTCACGGGAAGAGCAGGAGCTCTCCTATGGCTCAGGCGATCCCTTCTCCTCAACAACAGTTTCATCCATGAAAAGGTTATAATAAATGCAGCCATCACTGATGGTGGGGTCTGGTGTGCAACCCCTCTTTGTGCATGTGTGCACCCCACTTTCTCTCGCCATAGCTCCTTGTCTCTTGGGGCTTAGGCACCAGGGTGTTTCCTTCTCTCCTTCTGAGCATGCCTGGGTGCCCTTGCATGGCAGCTCTGCCCACCTGCCTGCTGGGGGAGGGAGGAGTGCAGACTGTGTCTTCAAGAAAGAAACTGTCATTTCAGGTGGCAGAATACTTTTTTGGCTGGTTACATCTTGGAGGTGTATGATGGACCTGGTGAACATGGGTGCTGTGCTGCCTTTTGGCAGTGTTTGAGCAAGTCCTGACAGATGTGAAGGACAGCTGAGGGGGACCATCGCTCCTGGTGACACGTGTCCCGCCCTGAGTGAGCGGCCACCGTACTGGTGTGACACATGCTGACTTTTTGCAGTCTTCCAGTTGAAGGCCAGCTCCCTCCCCTTACTTATGCCTCAGAGTGATGTGGGGTTCACTAAACCAAGCTCTGCCCAAGCTGGAGGAAATCAATGTGATTTCAAGTGCAGCAGGAGCTGGGATATTCTGCCCCAGTTTTTAGTAAAAGCAAGCACTGTCAGAAGCTCCTGTTGTGTTTTGGTTGTCTGCCTAGTTTCAGTCATGTCAAAGTTTGTTCCCCTACTGTGATACCATCACTATTGGCCTCTGCTTGTTATTGCAAGATGTAGGACCTTTTATGGGCCTGCTAAAAACACGTGTGTGTGTGCTCTGGCTCTCCAGCTGGTCCTGGTTGCTGTGTGTCGGTGACCGGCTTAGTCTCAGATCATTTTCCTTCCAGGTCATTGACTGATGATGAACAGAAAGTGCTCAAGAAGCCAAGTCATACAGGGCATGGAGATAAACAAAGGTGCTAGGTGACACCTTCGCTTAGGTGGCAGTGACTGTTTCTGCGCGTTTCCGCAGTCTGAGATGTACCGCGGGTGTGCATGCCTGTGATGGCCCCAGCCTGGGGCTGGGAGTCAAGTGCAGTCAGCTGGGAGTCAGCTAGGGATGGCCTTGGGAGAGGCACTTAACTCTCTCCTTCTCACTGATGGGGAAATGGATAAAAATAAAGATGCTCACCTCCCTCTGAGGGTGGCGAGAGGATTAATTGGTTAATGTTTGTGAAGTGCTTTGAAGTTGAAATAGGGCAGATGAGTGCTAATCCTGATTGCAAAAGCTAGATGTGTCATGTGGAGGTAAAGGCTGTGCTGAGGAGGCATTGTGAGACTTAAACCTTCTGTTCTTCAGATGTCAGGCACCTCACAGGCTCACCTGTGCTCAGAGGCAGTCAAACACAGGGATTAGAGAGAATGGCAATTGCAGTACCAAGACCTTTCCCTCCCCATGAAGTCCTGGGCCAGCCTACACCCCTGCTCACTGGCAAAGTGCAGCCAGCTCTTGCTGCAGTGATGGCAGCATTGCATCCTTCTCATCCTTGGGACAGAGCTGTGGGGACAAGGAGGGCCAGCATGTTTCATGAGGAGCGAAATCTGTTTCCAGGTTCAGCGTAGGGGAAATTGGTGCTAGAGCGGGTTTGAGCAATGCAGACTCCCTCCTGGGGAGGAGCGTGAGAACTAGTGCACCCAAAGCAAGAATGTGTTTGGTGACCTGGGCATAAGCCACAGCGGGTGGGGATGGTGGTACTGGAGCTGTGTTATCCTGGGTGTGTGTCCACCCACTGGTGGTTGCTCAACAGGCTGAAGAAGGAGGAGGCAATGTTTTCTTGGCTGCTCATGGTGCTGGGTGCCTGCTTGAGGGTTGAGCCCCATGGGGAGCCCTGGACACAATGGGGTGTCACATTCCCAGGAAAGGGTTGATGCCATGGGGTGGCCAATGCTCTGGGTTTGGGGCAGAGGGCTCCTGGGCATTGTGTGCTGGTCCCGAGGACAAGTCCTCTGCATGCTGTGCATTATTCTACCTTGTCATGTAGTGCAGGGCATCCATGCTGGAAGAAGAGGGGGTCAAAAACCTTTTTCTTCCTGAAGTAGTGGACAGGGCAAGACTTTGTACTGCAGGGTGAGGAGCAGTGACAGAAGCAAGCAGCAGAGCTGACTGTCACACCCAGTGCTGTCCTAAATGAGACCAGATATGAAACTTTCCTTCTGGGAGGACTGAGCATGTGGAAGTGGGTTAGCATTTATCTGCTACCTCTTGTGGACCCTGTTGTCTACATCCCATGGCACAAAGTTGCTGGGGAACTGCTGGATGTAGGACCATGCAAGTCTGGCCTCCGTCATCCCATTTCTACTCTGTTCATGGTCCCTAGCAAGCAGACCACCTCCACAATCCTTCTGGCTTTGTCCCTCTCGTGATGCAGGGAGAACTGGACATGGTGCTGGCCTCTGGATAAGGAAGCTTGGGGTAGCAAACGTGGAGGCAGGCTGGGGCAGTGCGCTGTGTGAACCTGGCTTTAAACCAGCAGCTGGAGCTGCTCAGAGCTGTGCCTGGCTGCTGGATGGGTTGGTCACCTGTGTGCACCCGCACTAGTTTCAGCAACAGCAGGAGTGTTTGTCTTGGACTCTCTTAGTCTTAGTACATGGGATCCCCCTTCTCTGTATCTCATGGGATTGGCTTTCCAAGGTCTGGGGCCAGCATGTGGTACTGGGATGGGCGAACTTGTGGACTTCCAGTGGGCATTTAGGACAAAGTAAGGGAGGACCACACCTGGAGACACCTGGCCCTGTGGTAGCCCAGAGCTGAACTGCAGTTTTGCAGTAACCAGCAGTATCTGGGCAGCCAGACCCTGCTGGAGCAGACTAGGCTTTGGCAAGCAGATCAAGGGATTTGAGTGGGAGAACATAAGTAGCCTCCTAGGGAGGAGCAGCCTGTCGGGGAAGGCTGGGGTGACAAGGTGGAGTCTGGAGGAGAGTGCAGGTGTCTTTCACTTTCATAGGCTTCTCCTGCAAATGTGGAACTGTGAGCGAAGAGGTGGCACTGCAGACAGCACCCTGGTCCTTGCAGGGAGCCTGCTGTGGTCCCCCTCCTGGCTTTCAAAGCAGGTGGGACTGCTCTGCCTGCACCCGCTCCTCAGCACGGGTTGCGTATACTGCTTGGTGGTTACCCGTGGCTGCTCTGCACCGCTCCTTTCCCCTGGGCAGGATCAAACTGCTGCTGCAGCCTGGCATCCAAATGCCTCCAAGTGGGGAAGAGCCTGGGGACCTGTTTTACAAGGGTCAAACAGATGTAAATAGCTTTTCTACAAAGATTTCTGCTCCACTTCTCCCATCCCAAACGCTATAGCAGCCCCTGAGGAGGTTTCTTTTTGATTCAGTTACCATACCCTGCTGAGGACTCGGCCCACACAGCCAGTTTTGGGCTCTCCAAGGTTTCTTCAAGAAAGCAGCCAAATGTTTGTTTTATGGACACCCTCATAACACATATGGGTTTTCCAAGGAACAGCCAAAGGCGGGGGGGGGAAGGGGGAACTGTGAGGAACTCTTCATCTGGGTTGACTCATGATTGTTGCTTCAGATGGGTTTATTATTCATCATGTACCCATTACTGCCTGGGGCCTGCTTAGCTCCATGCGAAAGAAAGTTTTTTTGGTTTTTTTTGCTTAAACCACATTGCTGTGGTGCTGCTGAGCACTCGTTAGCTGTTGCCGTAAGTGCCTTCACTCCAAAGCTCTGGGATGAGGCAGAAGATAACTAACTTCCTCCTTTTCTGTAAAAAAATGTTTTGTTCCTGGTCAGCCCCACTCCACCCAGCCAGAGGAACCCTTCCTCCTGGTAGGAAAACTATAGTGCCAGGTTAAATAGCATGCGAATATAGTAGTCCCATTTGTGGATCTTTGCAACTACTGCTGCAAGCCAAGGGCAAGAGGGGCAGGTTAAAGTTTTGCCTGCGAGTCCTCTTGTCCTGAGCACCAGTTGGATGAAATATGATTAAAAGAGGAAAACTAAGCTTGTTTGAAATTGGGGGTTTCCCATGGAACGACAGCTGTGCTGTTGTCTTCTGTGAACAGGTGAGCTTACCTGAGTGGGAGCTGCATGTTCCTTCTGTAACCCAGAAAGCCTTCTTCTCTGGAGGTCCGTGGTGCCAGCTGCAGCAATGCTGTCCAAGGACATGCTGCTCTGAAATTAGTGGTGCTGTTAGGGCAGTCCCAGTACGCTTGCTCAGAGAAAATCACCAGAACCACTTCTTGGGCTTTATTTTTGGTGTCATCAGGTCCTGTAAAAGCAAAATCCAGTAGTGATGTGCTAGGTCTGGGAGAGGTGGACCTGAAGAGATGATGCTCTTGGGGACGGTGGGCAGGGCGAGAAAAGAGTTAAGGCCTCCTGGGAAGCAGTGATATCTGGTCTGCTGTTATGCACCTGAACTATTAGAATTATACTTTCTGGGCTGGGAATTTCTATCGCTGAAAGCTGCTTGTTACAGAAATCATGTCCAGTAAAGCGGGATGAAACTGCCTCTGCTTCAGCAGGGTGAAATAGCTATGCAATGCAAGTTCTCCCTCACCTCCCAGACCTCAGTGCTGTTACCGTGGACCTCAGCAGCAGATGAGTGTGAGTTTGGGAAATGGTGGGGGACAGTGGACTGAACCCCATGCTCAGCCCCAGGAAAGGCGAAGAGGATCTTCCCCTAAGCACTGACTCATTTAGTGGCCAGTGGCAAATCTCTCCTTTCTTCTAGGCCAGCTGATAAACAACAGACACTACTCCCAGGTCAGCCTCTTCAGGCTACTGGAAAAGTGATTTAGCTGGTGTAAAGCCCATAGGAGGTGATGGCCAGTTACATAAATGGCAGGTCTTTGTATGCCCTGATGGAAGGGCAGCACCTGGGGCTCTGGGTGTAATTGGGTGGAAAGTTGATCAGATAGTGCCTCCCCAGCCAGCCGTTATTGCGGAAGAGATAGCTTAATTCCAAAGGTAAGTCCTAAAGCAGAAGTCAGGGGAGTAAGGTAGTGGCAAAACCATGCTTTGGGGCTAGGACAGAGGAGGCTGCTGACAAAGGACAGACTGCGTATTTTCTTGCCTACTAAAATCCTTATATTCCCTGCTTGCTGAGTGTGCCCTGTTGTCTGCAACACAAATGACCCAGTTTGAATGGACTAGTTAAATCTATGAGCTATGCTGATGAAACAGAATATAAAAAATCTCAGACTGTGCAAAGCATCTTTTCACTTAGGTTCACTTAATTTGTGAAGTGCTGAGGCTAGAAGTGAAAAATGTAACTCATGATAGAGAAGTCAAGTTCACTGATGTCCTGAAGTTATTCAAGCATCTTGAGAGTTGTTCTTTATTCAGGGCAGGGGCATGGACTTTCCCACATCTCTTTGGTTTCCTCTTTGTTTTTTGATGCTTTTGAGAGCTGTCTTTAGACTTGCTTATTAATTCTGTTTGCTGCTGTGGTGCCATAGGGAGCCACTGCCACTGGCGCGACGAGCTTTCAGTCTAATTTGAAACAAGATATAACAAGGGAACACAACCCAGAGTGGGAGGCAGAGGGTGTAATGAGATCCCAGGTTTGATAGTCTGCATGTTGCACAACATCATGTTTAAGCACCTTGTTTGCAAACCTTGAGTCCCTTTTCATAAGTTTGAGGGAACAGTATCAACCTGAAGGTCAAGATTAGTATATGAAGAATAACAGTGTTGGTTCCAACTGGCCCTGAACTATTAATTTGCCTGTATTTTTTGGAGATGGACAAAGCCAGTAGAGGTGTTTTTTCAGACCTGGTGCACAAAGGGTTCAGTGGTGACCCCTGTGGAAGAAGTTACCAAAAGAACTTCAAAGATTGCTAGTGCTGTTGAACCAGTAATGCAATATGATGCAAAACTAGACAAGAGCGGCCAAAGCAGAGGGCTGCAGGTCTGGGGAAATCTAAAGGTGAGGAGGGCAATACACTGGTTTTAACAGGAACACAGGGAGTTATTAAAGGAAGGATGAGGGATCAGCAAGGATGGAGCTCATCAGCTGCCTTTAAAATGTAGGACGTGGGAAAACTGGGGGAAATGTGTTGGCATGCATCCCAGGCTGCACTGATTTATTTTTAAATGAGGAATCTATCATTATGAGATGTAAAGACTTACAACAGCTGTTCTCTGTGCAGGGATGTGAAAGTCCTTGGGCATCCTGAGAGTGAAGCAAAAGTGGATCTTCCCTCTCTCACTCCTGCTTATTCCTCCATAGTGAAAGCTGATCAGCCCCTCCTTGCAAAAAGTGAAGTGCCAAGTATTTCCCCTTGATTTATTCCTTTTGCAGTTAGGGTTTCTCTGCCCTTGCAGCTTGTGCTAGTTCAAAGTATCTGCAGTTATGCTGGTACTGGGGATTTGGCTGTGGTGTTGTGACTCATATAGTTTGACTTCATCAGTTCAAGGCAGCCAGCTAACCAAAAGGACTATGTTAGCTTGGCCTGTGTTCATCTGGAACCATGGGTGGCTTTGGGAGCTGCATTGCCCTTTTACAGGGGTTTCTTTGGGCTTCATGCTTCAATTCATAAAGCATCTAAAGGTAGGAGTGAAGTCACAGGAGGAGGAAGAGTAAAGGATCCTTTGAGGGGAGGAAACTGCCCAGATCTCCCTGTGGAGACCTGGCATGGGGAGATGTGATGGGCTTTGGGGTCAGATCTGCCTATCTCCAACCTTGGTGTGAGACTGTGGCTGAAGCTCAGATAAAAGCAAAGCATGTGATTGCTAGTTGGCTGTGGAGAGAAGGTGCTCTGCAGGAAGATGAGCCCCTGTCGCTGGCTCTGCTTTGACTCCTGAGTGCCAGTCCATCAGCAGCTCGTGTGGAAGTCTGGGTTCAGCTCTGCCAGGCACCATGCAAAAGGATTATTTCTACCACACATAAAAAGATTGCAGGGTTTGGCATCTGCTTTGAGGTTCTCGCTGTCAGGCTTAGCAAAGAGGCTTAGGAGTGCTCAAACCAGGGAAATAAATCTGCTGCACCTCTTATCAAAAATAATGGATCGTAGGCTTCAAAGCAAGAGGAAAATCTTTGTTTTGTAGCCTACTTATGTGTCTGGTCTGACTGATTCTCAGCCTTGTCTCTTTGCACAGGCATAACAGTCAGTGGGAAAATAAATAGAAACTGATATGTCTAGGAATAGATCTGGTGAGTGGGTGGGACACCTCCAGTGCTGGGGAGGCTCTTCAAAGAGAGGAAACATCGTCTCCACCTGGGCTTCTGTGGGCTGCCGAGGGGCAGGGCTGCAGCTCACTGGGATTGCACGTGGCTGCCCGAGGGGGATTTTTATGGAGCAATCATGGTAATTAGCAAGCACAAGTTTTTCCACGTACCAAACATTGTCGAGGGCAGTAATTCAGCCCCGTGCTTGTTATTGTAGTGAGTGTTGGGCAGGAGTGTCCTGGGAATTTGTCATATCACAAGGGGGGGAGCCCATCAAAGTGTCCTTGACTTGCTGATGTTGGCTTGCCATCCTGAAACAAAGGGCTGATGAAATAGCATTAGCCAAGCTGGTGGCTAATGAGGGCAAAAGAACATCTGGATCTGGGATTTGTTTGTAGCTCTTTGTTTTGTCATTGTTAGGGAGACAGAAGAGGAAGTATCACTCAGAATATAAATCTTGACATCCAAAACAAAGGACTGACATCTGGGTATGATTTTGGATTTCATGTCCTAGGAACCTCCCGAGATTTAAAGCCCAAAATTTTAGCTCAAGATGTTGGCAATCCATCCTGTTTTCAGAAGGTTTAATGTCACTTCAGGACAGAGACAAAGAGGCAGTCTAGATCTCTAGACCAGAGCTGGCATGTGCTGGGACCTGAGAATGTCCACATCAACTCTGAGAGCCTGCACCAGCTTGGGATAACGGCTGTACCTGGGTTCTGGATCTGACCATGATTGGCTGTGGATCCAGAGGGGAATAAACGGGGCAAGCACAAAGTAATTCTTCTGGTGATAAACCTTCATGTGGCTTAGAGACTGGCCAGCCAGAGGCTGTATCTCCATCATCATGTTCAATAGCCACTGATGGACTGGTCCATTAATTTGTTTAATTGACTTTTGACTCCCTTGGTGTCTGGCATCCATAACATCCTAGGGTGATGAGTTCCACAATGCAATTAGATTGTATGGGGGGGCAAAACTTCCTTTTGTTTGTTTAAACCAACTGTATGATAGTTCATTTAGTATCCCTTAATTTTAGCGCTATGAGTAATCCTAAACAACATCTACTGTTCATTTTTGCTGGGTCACTCCTGATTTTGTAGACCCTGTCATAACCATAACCTCCCTCTGTAGCCTGTTTTGCACCACAGGAGTTGTTGCAAGTTTAGACAAGAGCCCTTCCTGTTTCTGCTCCTCTCAATGGCCAGGAGAGAGGCTCTCTGTGCCCCGTCTAGCACCCTACCTCCTTGTTGTGATGATGATGAGGAAGGCCGCGATGCCACAACTGTGCAGAATGATGCAGCTGGGCAGACTCAGCAGTCATACAGCAGCATGATAGAAATTATTTGTTTTATCCTCTGTTTCTTAACAGTTCCTATCAGGTGCTAGACCTTTCTGATTGCTGCTCAACAAAGAGGTGACACTTATTTCTGACCTTACCCACAATGTCTCCACAATACACCCTCCGATAGCAATTGCTAACGTAGAGCTGTAATATGCAGGTGTAGGATAGCTAGCTGCTTCTCCTGTCTACATTTTTCAATACTGAAATTTGTCAGTATTCTTGTCTGGCCACTATGTCATGATGACTTATGCTTTTCTCTGAGTTGACTTGAAGCTTTGAACTCTTCTGAATCATTTCATTTGTCCCTTTGCTAATCGCCTTTTCAGAGTCATTTATAAAATGCTGAGCTGCAGAGATTCCTGTTGGGTCTCACTTCTACTGGGAGAGCTGAGCTGTTGTTATTGTTTTCATTTTTAACCATTTTAAACTCAAAGATGATGCTCCTTTACTTTATAGTACCTTACATTCTTCAGAAGACTTCAGAGGAGGAATTGTGGAATAGGCTCATTAGAAACAAAAGTTCATTGTGTCAAGTTCATTGGAATAGGTTCATTAGAAACAAAAGTTCATTGGGGGGGACTCTAATGGACTGACTCCTCAAAACCTGTGATGAGTCTTCCCCAGTCTGTCACTTCTCTCTGCGTACTTCATCACTCTGTTTATGTGAGTTTTCCTCCCCTTCCCCCAAACGTGCGATATGGAGTTTGAGCTTGAGCCCCTTCAGTGCTGCTGGAGGGGTTTAATCCCTGACTGTGGCTGTGTGTTACTGGGATTTATCAGTTTACTGTGAATAAGAGTTAATTTAGCTTTCCTACTATAGTGTTATCTTCCTTGGAGGCTCCCTTAGCCCTATGATCATGGACTCTTCAATGTGGTTTTTTCATTAGTGCCTGTGACTTAGAAAATTCTGCTCAGAATCTGGTGATTTTGGCACAGTTGCAGATTTTACATTTTAGACTTTATTTTTACATTTTCATTATTTGGACAATGCTTCTACTTAGAAAACCTCATTTTATCGTTAATCGCCCCACTTTATTGTGCGTGCTAGCTCATCTTTTCTATTTTTTTTCTTTCAGATGCATGTTTACTCTAACGACTTCTTCAAATGATCTTCCCACCTCCTGGGTGTGTGTTGCCTTACTGGCTTTTGCTTTTTAATTTTCTTTGAACAAGTGTCTGTTTTTAGGCAGCTGCCTCTTCAAGTTAAGCTTACAGTCGCAGGTTTGCAAGGCTGCCTTCAAGGCTGTCAGTTTTAAGGTGCAAAGAGCCACTGGCGATATACTTGAAATCAAACCCACTGGTTCCTGGGTGCTGCTCAGGACATGCTTAAGAGGTGCACTGCTTCAGAGGTCAGATTGCTGTTGGAGGGAGTAATCGATTCCCATCTTAAATGTAGACATCTTCCCTCCTGTCAATTATCCCATCTGTACAGGGAGCTGGACATCTTCTTTTGTTTGTGCTTGTGTCCTCTTCTATCCATCACAGCCTCAGTCACCTCCCATCAGGTTTTGCAGTTGTTGCCCTGTTCTGGTGGAGTAACTCTTAAGACTGTAACGTCTGTGCATGGGGCTGCAGTCCTAGGGACTCTGTGGCACTTGTTGATACAGTTAGCTGGGTTGTGCTCTTTGATAAGCTCACCTTAATGCTCAGCTCCTCCACCTGCACAGCCTACTTTCATTCCTGTATAATTTGTATCCACTCATTACCATGTCCTCCTGCTTATCTTCCCTCCACTGGGTTTCTGAGGTGCTGGTTATGTTAATAGCCCCATCTGAAATCAGGGCATTGCTGTTCACTTGCCTTGCTTTTTGAACCCTTGGTGCTTGAATAGAAATGCATATTTGGGGTCTTGTCCTGTCCTCTCTCTGCAGGTCTACTGGGGCTGCAGTCTGCTGTTTCCTACCTGTTTTTGGCTTCTCTCCTATTTTATTCAAGGATACAAAATTTTCATGACTTCTCCACTGGAGACCACATTTTCCCAAACCACATGTCTTGTCAAACTGTTGGCTCTCCCACAATATTTAGTTTAAAAGACCTTCTTTATGTGCCACTAGCCTCAATCCATTTTCATTTGGATTTAGTATTTGGATCTTTGCTGTATAGGCTCTACCTATTCAAGCTTGTCTTCAAGGTACTATACTCCAAACATTGCAATGACTCTGGATTTCATTACAGGGCACTGTGGGAAGCATTTATGACTCTGTTACTGAGTTGGTCCTGTCCTTTAGCCTGGTAGCTACTAGATAAATCTTGCCTTCAAGATTGTTCTTTCCATCCTGCGTTGGTGGTGACCATGTGGACCACACCATGAGTTCTTCCCCACCTCAGAGTAGGGACCAGTCCAGATGTGAGACCACCCTGTTGGCACTCAGCAGGCAATTGATATTCCGGTCCTCAGTTGTCTGTTTCCATTGCTCTGACCTTTTTCATTCTATTGGCAGAATTCACTGTTTACAGAGAGATATCCTTAGTGTGAAAGAATACACCTCCCTCCTGCTCAGACAGTTTTTCTGAGCTGCTGGTCTGCATGAGTGTTTCATGGTTTTCTGGTCCCAGCAGATCTCCAGTTTGGCTGTTCTTGCTACAAGACTTGGCACTGAGTCTTTGTGGTCCATGGGTACCCTTTACAATGTGCAGACCTGAGTGATCTGCCCAAGACCAGCCCTAACAATTGAGCACAAAGCTGTCCAGCTGTGTATGTGCAACAAATGTAATGCAGCTCAAATCCTCAGTATGGATCCTCTGCTCAGGCCTTGTGAACCCATTGAGATAGACTGAATGGGATGAGCATCTGAAAATGGTCTTCAGACATCTGCTGAACAGGGATAGACTAAATTATTTTCTTGAACAGTACAGTAATCAGATGTAAGGATATTTGCACTGTTTCAAGGCTGTTGCTTTTTGAGAGGTCCTACAAATATCCAGCAAGAAGCTCCAGGGATGTCTTCCATTCTTGAGCAGAACTTAGCTGTTTGTCCTGTTGCTCAGTGGCAAGTTGAATTCATGTCCTGTCATTTAGTGATTCAAAATCCCCTCCATTATGTTCTCACTACAAATTCAGGATCCCTTGTGTAGAATGTGCTGTGAATTCTGGGCAATTCCCTTAAATCCCATAGTCTAAGCATCCCACAAAAGCCTGAAACCCTGTGCAATGCAAGGGTTCATTCTGAATGTGTCTTGGATGTTGCAGTGACTTGCAGTCATTTTTACAGTGATTTGAATCATTTAAGAGAGATATTTTGATTTTATATGAAATGTGGAGTTTAGAAAAGCTCAAGAATGAAGCAAGACATCTTATTCGGCCTGAAAATTTTAACTCCTCAACTTCTGTTTTTCAGTGTGTTTGTTTTTTTTCCTGGAATTGGTAGTGAACAGAAAGTGGGTACTAGCACTGCTATAATAATGGTGCAGTGTATACATGTTCAGTTAGGAGAAAATATTACAATAGAAGTTGCCTAGGTTTCTTAGTAAATATGAGAGATTTATTATTTGCTTGTTATTAATTAAATCTCCATCCTGAAGATATGTTAATTATCTTAGATGTCAGTCTAATCTCTAGGAGACCATCTTCAAAAGCATGTGGGAAAAAGCCTAGGGCATATGGAGATGGTATTTTTTGATTGTATTTGATGCCATACCTTGAAAACAAATAATAAATTCTATTTAACTGCTTGATTTGTAAACCTGGTGATGGGTATAGCTCTTAGGATGGGATTTAAACCAGTTAGCTGCAGCCAGAGGATTTTTCTTGCTTCACTCAGAGCAGTGTTTTTTTTAACCCTTTCTTTCAGCTTGTGAATTCTTCTGAATGTCTCTGAGGGAAGGTGCAATTTCTGGGGGAAAAAAAAAGTTCCCAGTAAGTGTGTTCTTACATAGCTGATGGAAACTGCTTTTCTTTGTTACTGCTCACAGACCACGTAGCAGCAGTGACCAGAGACTCATGGATTTGGGGTGGAAAACCACTGGAAAAAATTGTCTTGGTAAAATATTCAGACTAGACTGAAAATTTGCTGGTGACATGGGATGCACTGGACCGCTCTTCCCCTGTACAGACCCAGGCACCGTTAAATGGTCAGCCCTTGTTTCCAGCCTGGCGTTGCCTAGTTGTGGCTTCTAGCCTTCGGATCCTGTTATTCCTCTGCCACACTGAGGAGCCCATTAGCTGTCATAGGCCAATCAAACATCTCCTAATTGATCTAGTGATGTGGTTACTAGGTGATGACAGGCAGATGAACCTGATGACCCAGGAGGTCCTTTCCACTTCTGTCCTCTATGGAGGTAGCGCAGTGTTAATGCCAAAGTGAATCACGGGTGTATCTGTCCTACATCTTGAGAAGCAGGCTCCATGGCATCTCCAGCAACTGTGATTAACAAGGCAAAGCATGTCCCCTAAAGTCAGCACACCAGGCAAATGGCCCATGTGACCAAACATGTACGGTGATGAATACAAAGCAGAAAACAACTTTTGGACACTGATAGAGATGTATGCTGCATCTGGCCCTGAGTCGGTGATGGATGGACAGACCTTCTGGACGGGCAGTAACTCACATAAGGATGAACCTCTGCAATGAAGTCAGCTGGATGGTAGGACAGACAGCAACAGAGGTCGCGTGTATGTGTAACAGATTCAGAAGGGAGAAAAAGGAAAAGGACTCTGCAAATTCAGGAGACCTACCTTGCTACAGGCAGAGACTTACTGAAATGAAGGGGGAATTCCTGAGGCAGCAGCTGGGTCCCTGCTCCCCAGCCCCAGGGCTCTGTCTAGCGCTGGGCTCCATGTTTCAGTGCTGCAAAGGGGAGGTCTCCTTTTTACTTGACACTGTATGTACAGCGTAGCCACATTCATACAGATGTACTCACACGCAACAGCTGGCATGTGGCATCATCATCTCCCACAAAAGGTGTAAATGAAAGCTTTATGCAAACTTACTAAATTCTATTCAGAAAGCTCTGTTCCTGCAGCCCAAATATTGGATTATGGATTTATTTTCAGTCAGGAAACGGAGTGAATACAATCCCAGCCCTGGAAGAGACCACAGGCTGGGACATTCCACAGAGTGTGGCCAGCAGGACAAGGGAGGTTCTCCTTCCCCTCTACACTGCCCTGGTGAGGCCTCATCTGGAGTACTGTGTCCAGTTCTGGGCTCCCCAGTTCAAGAAGGATGAAGAGCTACTGG